>Ga0209335_10000532_pt1 | contig 46163 bp, 34 predicted proteins | sample COG_09_FD_184753 | JGI IMG/M metagenome (GOLD analysis project Ga0209335, IMG submission 184753) | Pelagic Microbial community sample from North Sea - COGITO 998_met_09 (SPAdes) (version 2) | ecosystem: Environmental > Aquatic > Marine > Neritic zone/Coastal water | place: Helgoland, sampling...
GACGCTTTCGCGCTTCGTCGTAATCTCGCACTGCTCGAGGACAAGGCGTGATTGAGTAAAGTCGCGGGAGAACTACTGGTGATGGAAAACATTTTACTTCTTGTGATTCAAAGAAGGCCTCGTTTTGATGAAGGAGTTGTTGTTGTTCAATCGCTCGATGATATAAGAGAGAGAGAGAGTTTCAGCGCGCGCGCGTCAAAGAGTAAAGAGTTGCGCGAAAGATTAATGGATAAATGGGTGACGTGGAATTAGGGTTGGACACCCTAAACATTTTTCTCCTTCTTTTCTTCGGGAAGAAAATCTCGTCAGAACGAGAAGAGGAAGAACGCGTCGTTCAGAGAGAGAGAGCGAGAGCGAGAGAGAGAAGGAAAAGGGTTTAGTAAAAGAAGAGAGAGAACATGTCCTCGTCTTCTTCGTCTGTTTCTTCTTCTTCTTCTCCGAGAGGTTTCCAAGCCGCTCGCGAGCGCTTGAATCTTCAAAAACAACACGACCGTGAAGGAAATGGAGGAATGGATGTCTTTCTGAAACGCACCGACGCCGGTCGGTATCTCTCCTCGCTGTTCTTTGAGAAGGATGATAACACGAAATGGATTTTGAATGTGGCGGGTGTTCTGTTTTTGTGCGTGATGTGCGTGTTCGCTCTGGCTGGTTTTGAACACGTTTTTCGAGGAGGAGGAGGAGGGGTTGTTGTAGAGGCGAAGCCACCGGTTTTATCAGAACGAGAAGAAGAAAAAGAAGAAGAAGTTAAAGAAGAAGAAGAGAAAACGACGACGAAAACACTCTCAGTGGAAAGCATACAAAACATGACCGAGGACGAGTTGCGCGTCCTGGAGCTTTCGGTAAAAATGAGAGACGTTTTGAGCAAAGAGAAGAGCAACGCGTTGCGCGAGGCGCGGTTATCGGTGGAGCGAAAACAGTTGGAAGCGAAATTAGCCGGTTTGGATTTGAAGAAAGAATCGAACGAGACGATGAAAACGACGAACGATATGAAGAGGGAGAGTTTGGAGTTTAAGATGAAACTGAACAGGGAGAAGGTGTTTAGGGAGGACGTGGCGGACGCGTTGAGGACGGGATTGGTCGTCGTTTGCGGAGCGCTCGTTTATTTCGGGTGGAACGTCATTCGAGACGCGTGGTTAAACGAGAGCGAGATTTGTTACTCGTCGTCTTCTTCTTCTTCTTCTTCGTTCTCGTTGATTCCTTCGAACCTGGCGTATTTTTTCGCCACATTTATCAACCGCTTGGAAAAACTGTGGTGCGTCTCCAAAACGTTCGCCAAAGCCGCCATCACCTCGGTCGCGAGTTTATACTGTTCCAAAATAGTCGTCAAATTCGGTCTCCTCTCCGGCACAAACTCCACCGTCTCCCCGCTTTCCTCCATAGCGTTAACTCTCGGCGTCGGCGGAGGGTACCTTGGTCGCAAATTCGTCCGATATTTACGAGGCGACGAGTTTGCGTTTCTCTTTTTGTGGACGACGTATGTTGCTATCGTTTTCCTCGCGAACGAATCCGCCGATCGCCTCGGTCGGGAGATTTTACAGTCCACTTTGAGGAGGGTACTTTTTAGATTTATCGTTGGGTTTCTGGTGCCCATAATCGTCGCCAGCGTGCCGTTTAGAGAAGCGTACTTCGTTTAGTATACTAGAGCAGATAGAAGAAGTGTTGTTGTTTATTAGAAGTTTTTGATGAGTTTTTGTCTCAATTTTTTCAAATTTTCTTCATTTTTTTCCAAGCGCAGACACAACTCTCAGAGATGGTGGTGTTCGAAGCTGAAGCTTTTCCTCCTCCTCGAGAACACCACGACGAAGACAGACCAGATGATGAAGAAGAATCATCATCGTTTATCTCCCGAACGACCACAAAATTGACGCACGACCTTTCGTCCATTCGTTTACGCGCGTTGCAGTCGTTACATTTTAAAGTGAAATTCAATTTGGTTCCTCTGTTGGAAGTGACTGCGAACGACGCGTTACTGGAGATTCTGATTACGAATCACGCGCTTCTTCTCGAAGATTCTGAAGAAGGAAAACAATTTAGCGGTGGTGGTGGTGGAGAGGTTGATGATGGTTTCGACGAGGACGACAAGAGGAGTAATAGTAATAGTTTTAAAAGGAGTCCAGTGGTGGCGATTTTAACGACAGTCGTTCGAAAATCGACGAAAAGAGAGTTGAAAATTTTCCAAAGAACCATGAGAAAGATCAAAGGCGAAGCGACGTTGCGAAGGATAGCGGCGGATTGCAAACTCATCGAAGGGAAAGAATGGATGAGCGAGGAGATTGATGCATATTTTAAAGCGAAACGGAGAGCGATGGTTATGCAATCGCTTGGGAATGATGATTTTAGTGGCGGCGAGGATGAAGACGAGGATCCGTCGTCGTCGTCGCGGCGCGAAACCGCAGCGGCGAGTTCGAGGGAAAGTTTCAACGCGAAAGAGGAGGAGATTCGGAGACGGTTGAAAAGATACGAGAACGAGGAGTTGAGAACGTCGACGAGGAGCGAGCAGACGGTGACTGTGAATAGAATTCCGGAAGTTCCGAGGATGGTGAAGTGCGTGAGCTCGGACGGGTCGTTTGGGAGGAAGCTGGTGTCACGAAGACGAGTAAGACGACGGCGTATCGACGCCAACGAGGAAAAGAAGAACGAATACGACATTTTACGGAAACACTTGACGCAATACGAACGGACTCTGAAGACTACGACAAACGTGGACGTTTTAGTGGGCGTTTTGAGAGCTTTAAGGGAGAACATTTTGAACGATTGGGGCGTGCAAGCGTTCGCGCTGGCAAATCCAGAGGGTGGAATTGTGAGATCGGCGTGTGATATTTTAGTATCGTCTTCGAATAGTAATAGTAATAGCGCGGCAGGCGATGATGTAGGAGCGGAAGATTTCTTAAACTTGGACCGTTCGGTGGTTTCTTTAAAGCGAGAGGCGTTGCTGTTCTTAGCAGACGTGGCGTTGGGGTTGAAGTCTGAGTTGTACGAGAATAGAAGCGATGGTCTTGGTCTTAGCGCCACCGCGATAGAGATCTACGACGACGACGACGACGTACGTTTCGATTACGCCGTGTCCACCCGTCGGCGGGAAGTCATCTTCTCTCAAGGAGGCGAACATCACGCGGGGCGAGATGGTAACGAAGTTATGCTCGACGGAGATGAAAAAATGTATTATTATCATTCCGTGCACGCGTTGCCGATTGCGCACGCCATTGCGGAAGCGTTCATCGCTTTGGCGAGATATCCGTCATTATGCGGCGAAACGTGTGAACTCTTTGAACGATGTTTTCTCGAGTGCGATGTTTTGGAGCTCGCTAGTATAGATGCGAACACGAATGGCGCGCATCCGTCTTCACTCGTTCGTTTGAAAGGATATTTACGCGCGTGGAACGTCTCTGGGGCGAGGTCAGTCGGCGACTCTGGCGCGAACGCCTTGTGTTTCATTACGTCTGAGAAACTCGCCAGATTCGCGAAAGGCTTCAGCGTTGTTGTTGGAAAATCAAAGAAGAAGTTCAACACCATAGATGACATCTACGAAGACGCCGACGAGGAAGAGGAAGGCGCTATTTTGCGCGTCAACGACGCGTTAATCGAGAGCTGCGTGGAAAGACTCGACCAATCGGATTCGCACGAAGACGCGCACTGTTTGCTGGACGCCATGTTTATCATGCGAGCGCTCGGCGGAGGCGATTGTTTGCTCAAATCACTCGCGAGTACTCGACAAAGCATAGCTGGCATTTGGGAGCGATTTTTACTGGTCAAACCGAAAACAGTGAAAGATACCGCGCTCTGGTCGCGCATGTTGAGGCTTTTGTGTGGATGTTTGAGTAGCAGTTCTATTTCGGGAGCAGATGTCGAGGAGAAAGAGCACGCGATTCGATTTCTAGCGTACGCCGTTGCAAAAGTAGGCGCGCACGCGTGTCGCCGAGGACTTCTGGATACGAAAAAGTCTCGTGCATACGACCACAACGAAATGGGCGAGAACGTGGATCCAAACATCGTCAGTAAAAATACTGCTGTCGAGGATTCGCGTCCGGTCTGGTTGAAGCATCCCATAGCGATCGAAAGAGAGCTCGAGAGAAGCGGCGACGCCAGCGGTGTTCGAAGATTAACGTTTCAAGAAGTTTTGAGAGATGTTTGCGATTGTTTAGAAGCGCTTCTGCGCGTTTCATCGAACGCATCTTTAAATGCCGTCGACGTGTTTGCGAAGTCCGACGAGTTTGCGATGACCTTATCAGACGCCTTAAGAAATCCAAAGAGAAGCGTCGAATACGGCTCGTTGGTCGCATGCTGCGATTCCATCTATGCGTTGGCAGCGATGACGAAACGAACGAGTAAACGAAAGATGCTACACACCGATGCGCTTTGCGAGTCGTGTCTTCCAGAATTGTTGCGCGTCGTTGAACGCACGGCGACGAGTATTGTGACTCACTTCGATAAATCTCGATCGAGTAGTACTTTCGACGACGCGTGCGGTGGAGAATCGTTGTTGGAATCCTCACTTCTCGCAGTCATCGAGGTGTGTGAGAACGCGTCCTCGCCTTCAATATGGGCGGAAAAATTTGACGCGAACTTTGAAAACACTTCAAACATCTTGCTCAGTCTCGTAGCGCGAACAAGTTCATCGGATTCAGTAGCATCCTCCAAAGCGCCACGATGCGCAGCTCTGATTTTTGATCTGGTCGCCATGTTATCGGCGGCGTTTCTCGACGACAGTCAAAATGCAGCCAAAGCCATCGCTTCGTGTCAGCGCGTCCGAGAAATTGTATTCGCATCAACCTGGTTCGATTGCGCGAGCTTGCATGCCATAGATAAGAGTAACGCATCTATAGCCCGTTATCGCGCCGCCGTGTGCGTCGCGCAGATTCTATCGAGCGTGGCGAAAGATGAAACGTCGCTGTTCGACGCCGAGGTGCCTAGCTTAGATCCAGGTTCTAATCACAACGGCGGTCGCGTCTCGATTATTTCTTTACTCTCGCGACGCAAACTTTGGATTACGTTCGCTCGAATCCTCGAGGAACCCGTAGGCACAGATGCCCTCGTCGCGAGAGGCGTTTCGAGCGCCATGGTTGCGTGCGCGCGCGTCGACGTCGTCACCGCGAAGGAGTCGTTTTCAGAATTCAACATGTGCTTGAAGAATTGGCTTCGGCCGAGGAAGAAGAAAGCCGCGACGGAAGGTGAGGTGCATATGCACAGATGTGCAGCGTCTGCAAACATGTCAAAATTACTCGGTTTATTCATCGTCGGTGAGCGTTTGAACGCGGACGATTACGATAGCGATTACGCGTTGAAAGCGCGACCGAACAGTCCTCTTTTCTACGCGTTGTTTGATGTTTTGAAATCTGCACAGTCGAGAGGCGCGCGTGCGAAACTTTCTGCTGGCGAGCTCAGGGCAGCGTCGTCGGCAGCGTTAGCCATCGCTGCCATGCTCGACGGAGAGTACAACAACAGTTTATCGGCGGCGGCTGATGACGGCGTGAAGACAAATAATCTGGGAGAGGAGAACGCGCGAGGAGAGTTGTGCGAGGCGACTTGTGCATTGCTCGAAATGTCGCTCGTGACTACGTCTACCGTTTCATCGTCGTCGCAAGGTCTTTTTGCGTTGATTGCGACGATGTTTAGTTGCGAACGAGCGAGCAGAGATGCGTTGACGTTTGATCCCGAGGATGAAGACGACGGTGCCGATGAAATGCCACCGAAAACACCGCCGCTCATCGACATTGAAAACGATGGCCACGAAGAGACTGCAGCAAATGCTTCGAACGAAGGCGCGCATCTACCGATCGGTGCTCGTTTATCTCGCGTTCTTTCGAGAGCTTTTACACCTCGCATTACTCGTGGAGGTATCGACGTTGACTATGTGAAAGAGAATGATTTGTATGTAACCGTCGCGTCTGCGTTTCAAAACGTACTCGCCCACTGCGCGAGTGCAAAGTTTGAAATGATTCGTTCTGGTTCTCTCGAACTCGTCTTGAAGAGAGTGCTGAGCGAAAATATCGACGCAGGTGGTATCGCGTTATGCTTGCGCGTTTTGCAGCACGCGAGCTTCTCGGCTGCAACGTTTGATGAAGAAAACGACAACGAAGGAGAAGAAGCATTAGAAGAAGAGCACGCGTCCTCGATAAAAATTCGAGAAGCAGCTGCGATGGTAAAAAACGCAACGTTGCTGAAATACAACGGCGTTTTGGTCTTTGAGAAGCTCTTCTCGCTTCTTTTTACTCCTGGTCGATCCACCGACTCCGCGCTGACGCTCTCGAATCGGGTCAAAATTGAACTTCGCGACGCCTATCTCGCCGCGGTAACCAATTTCATCCTCGAGTCGGACGAGTTTAAGCGATGCATATGTACTGCATCGAAGAACAGCGGCGAAACGTCCATATTCAACCGCCTCGTTTCTTTTCTGTTTCGCGAAAAGGAGAAAACGACCCGACTTCGCGACCCGTTGAGTTTTGCCGAAGAAAAGTTCATTCCTTCGATTACAATGGCGCGCGGCGTGAAGCTTCTCTCCTCGCTTTCCACGTTCTCGCTGACTCGAGCGCAATTATCTCGCTCCGTGTTCATCGAAAAGTGTTGCGAAATGATTGCTCGTTTCTCCATATCGGGAACAGCGAGCACGAAGAACCGTTCGCGGGTCGATTTGAAAATCGAGTGCGACGCGGCCATCGACGCGCTGTGCGTCCTCTCCGGATCCGACGAGGACGGCGCGAAACTCCTCTTGCGTTCGTGTAAAATCAACATAATCGGCCTACTCGTGGATTGTTACGAACACGCGGACAATATTTTCGACGAAACCGTTCACGACGAGAATGAAATCGACGACGCCGACTACGACGAAAAAGACGAAGATGAAGCAACGCCCTCCTCCTTCCTCCTCACCAAACGCAAACTCCTCCTTCTCTTCCACAACCTCTCCTTCGCCGGCGACGTCGCCAAAGCGCACTTCTGCGCGAAAACGAAATCTCTCGACGTGCTCATCGAGAGCATCGAAAACAGTTTCGACGCGGAATCCGCTTTGCTCGGTTCCGCCGCTCTCCTCTCGCTCGCCCGACGAGGCGCTCGAGTCCTCGCCGCGCTCCGCCGCGGCGACCGAGAGGAACGGTTGCGAAGATGTTCGCGCGTGCTCGGCGAAAGAGTCGCGTTCTTAAACGCCTCCTCTACCTCCTCTCTCTCCTCCTCGAATACATTACACAATCGGAGTGCGAGAAAAGAGAGAAGACGAAGAAAAGAGTTCAAAATGCTCGCCGGCGCTTTGAAACGTTTGCGTGAGATTTTAAAAGCTTTCGAGCACTCCGAATCCTCTCTTTCGTAGAAAAGTATTAATTGACAATCCAATTCAATTCTACATTGCTTCATTTCTTCGCACACGCGTTTATATAATAAACTCTTCCGAAAAGCGGCTCTTTAATCGAGACTTGTTTTTATCATCTCGAAAAGAGAGAGAGAGAGAGAGATGTTTTCTTGTTCGTGTTCTTGAGAGAGAGAGAGCGAAGAATGGAAGCGACGACGACCCGTTCTCGCGATGATGATGAGGATGTGAAGGCACCTCATCATCGCGACGACGCTTTGTCGTCAAAGACGAAGAAGCGGGCATTACGAGAAAGAAGAGGAAGAATGCGGTCAATGCTCTCTGTTTTCTTCTGTTGTTTCTTCCTTCTTCTTTTAAGCGTCGTCGATGTCGTCGTCGCGAACGAGAGCAGCAGCGCGACGACGAACAACAACAACGACAACAACAACGAAGATTCACGAGGAGAAGGGACAGAAATCTCCTTCTCGTCTAAAGAGAGGCTGTTCGTGGCCACGCTGGACGGTTCGGTATCCGCGGTGGACTCAAAGACGGGGCAGTTTTTGTGGTCGTTCGAAACCGGGAGCGCGTTAGTGCACGCGTCTTCTTCCTCGTCGTCGTCGTCGAGCGCGAAAGCGAGCGGAGAAGGCGGAGAGGAGGAGAGCGGTGACGGTAAAGGCGGGGATATCGAAGGGAGCGCTTCGAGTAGCAGCGTATTCCCGGGTTTGGATGGATCGTTGTACGTCGCCCGGCGCGGCGTTCGGGGGTCGTCCTCGGCGGCGGATATTTTTAGCGGCGGGAGGAAATTTTCTATTTCTCGCCTTCCGGTGACCACGAGAGATTTAGTCGAAGCGAGTCCGTCGGTGACGAACGATGGAGCGGTGATTGTCGGGACGAGGAAGACGACTGTTTTCGCGGTGGACGCGGAGAGCGGGGAGATTGTGAGGACGTTTGATCCAGAGACAGACGATTTTGAGGATGAATCATCGGTGAGAGGGAACGAGGACGGAGAGGACGGAGAGAACGGTGGGAGGACGATTGTGTTGCTCGGGAGAACGGACTATGCGGTGAAATCTATCGATGCGGTGACGGGGAAGGTGAGATGGAACGTCACACACGGGGACTTACGCCCGGTTGGAGGAGGAGGAGGAGGAGAAGGAGTGGGATATATAGGTGGCAGCGACACTTCGAGTGGTGATAAGTTACGAATTGGGGCGAATAACGCGTTGACTCGAGTGGATGAATCTGGAAATATCGTTTGGACGACGCGAACGTCTTCGATGCCGCTTTCAGTGATCAACGAAAGAGGCGAGAATATATTAGGAACAACTAGTGATAGCGGAAAAAGCGACGAAGGTAGCGCCAACAAAAACAACGACAGTAACGAGGTAACCGTAGGAGCACACGCGGGTGGTTACTTTGCGTTACCAAAAGGTGGCGAAGTAGGTGATCCCGTCGTCGATGGGAGTAGCGGCGCTCTAGTCGTGCCGAAATACGGGGAATCGAGCGCTTTGACGAGCTTCGTCGTCGGCGACAATCCAACCGAAGACGATTGGGCGTGCATGCCGATGGAGCTGAAGAGCATCGTCGAAATGCAAGCGGAAAAAGGCAAGATCGAACAAAGCTTATTACCCGGCGGAAAGGTGAAGGACGAGGAAAATGACACCTCATTCGGTTCAAAGGTTACTTTTGGGCAGTTTTCTTTCATCGCGATGACGGGTACGCTTGTCGTCACGGCGAGTGGAACTGTTTTGTTGAAACTTCTCCTTCAAAGACAGAAAGTAGCGAAGAGCAGCGAATCAGCCGATGACGCTAATACGAATGGCGGCGAACAACAAGAACAACAACAAACTGCGCTCACTCCTTCGCAAAAAAAGAAGATGAAGCGAAAGATGAAAGAACAACGCGAAAAAGAGATGCTCGAATACGCGCAAAACGCAAACGAAACGAGGAGCATAATCGGTTTCCCAGAAGATGGAGAGTCGTCTAGAAGTGCCATGAAAGTTGGACGCTTAATCGTGAAACCGACGGTTCTCGGTTACGGTTCCTGCGGGACGGTGGTGTTTGACGGTGAACTCGACGGTCGATCGGTCGCGGTGAAGCGTTTGTTGGCGCAGTTCCACGAACTCGCTCGGAAAGAGCTCGCCGCGTTGATCGCGAGCGATGAGCACCCGAACATTTTGCGATGTTTTGCCATGGAAGAAGATAAAGATTTCGTGTACGTTGCGTTGGAGCGGTGCGAAACGACGTTACAAGCGCGCGCGACGGAAACGACAAAAACGAGCGACTCCGCACCTCTCTTGGACACGTCTGGCTTTCCAACCAGCGATGGCGTTCGAATTCTTCGCGACGTCGCTGCTGGCTTAAAACAACTGCACTCGCAAGGTATCGTCCATCGCGATTTAAAACCTTCGAATATTCTCATCACTGAGAAAGGACGCGGTAAACTTGCCGATATGGGCGTCGCGAAAAAAGTGAACTTGATCGACGGCACGAGTTTTGAAACGCGCGCGATACTGAACAATAACAACGGTGGAAGTGCCGGTGGTGGTGGCGGTGACGGTACCGCCGGCTGGCAAGCGCCCGAACGTCTTACCAACGGCCGTCAATCGCGTGCCGTGGATATTTTTGCGCTCGGTTGCGTCGTCCATTTCGTTCTTACGAAAGGTAAACACCCGTTTGGGGAAAAGTTCGAGCGGGATTCGCGCGTGTTGCGAGGCGATTACAACGTATCCGCGTTGAACCATCTGCCAGAAGCGAAGGATTTGGTGAGAAAATGTTTAGAAGCAAACCCGGAAGACCGGCCATCCGCGAGAGAGGTTCTCAGACACCCCGCGTGGTGGTCGCGAGAAAAGCGCACGCAGTTCCTATGCGACGTTAGCGACCGCATGGAACTCGAAGACCGCGAACCAGGAGAGCGCATCCTTCTCAAAACTTTGGAGAGAGCTTCTAAATTCGCCATCTCCAACACCGATTGGCGCACGAAAATCGATCCGGCTATGCTCGAAAATCTCGAAAAGTACCGCAAATACGACGGTCGTTCCTTGCGCGACTTACTTCGAGTCATCCGCAACAAATCCGCACACTTCCGCGAACTGCCTCCGCGCATCCAGCGCATCCTCGGCGAACCCCCAGACGCGTTCTACGCCTACTTCGCATCTCGATTTCCCAACCTCCTCTTAGCCGTCCACGAGTTTGCGCGAAAATCCACCCCCATCGTCAACGACCAAATCTTCCTCAAATATTTCGGCGACGAAGAACAACTCCAAGAAGGTAACGAATCCTGGAAAGACTTGAAAAAGCTCGCCAACGACCAAAAGATGAAGAAGGAATCGAAATCGTCATCAAACACCACCACCAACAACAACAACAATACCGAAAACAACAACGAGAACGACAACGACGATTGGGACCTCCCGCCGCAAAACTTCCCGGTGCGTCCAAACGCCATCGACTGCGAGTTTTACGTAAAAACCGGCAAGTGCAAATACGGCGAGACGTGTAAGTTTAATCACCCGCCCGGGTTGCACTACCGACGCGTGTAATAATAGCACATTTATTTAGCTCTTTATATTGCGTTAGTATTCTATTCGTTCCTCAAAAACTCACGAAAGCACAAAGCGCAGACACAAAAAATTTCCTCTGTTTTTTCCTCTCTTTATGACTCGATCCTGATCATCGGATTTTGAAATCATCACACGCCACAATATACGCACACTCTTCCTTTCTCTCGAAAACGATCTCTCGTGGAGACGAAGACATTTAAGAAAATGATCGCGCAGCAACACCGAGTCTCGTCGTACGTTTTGTCCTCTTCTTCTTCTTCCTCGTCGAGGAGGAAGAATAACGGACGATCATTTTCATCATCGTCGGTTTTTTTAAAAAGACGAACAACACCACCAACGAGAAAAGTAACAACCAGAGCGGAAGCGGAGGGAGAATCATCCTCCAAACGAAAAACGACCGGCGCGACGAGAACGGTCGTCGTGACTTCCGGAAAAGGCGGCGTCGGGAAGACGACGAGTTCCGCGAATCTCGGCATGTCCATGGCGCGTCTCGGGTATTCCGTCGCCCTTGTGGATGCTGATATTGGTTTAAGAAATTTGGATTTATTGCTCGGATTGGAAAACCGAGTGGTGTATACCGCGATGGAAGTGTTGGAAGGCGAGTGTCGATTAGAGCAAGCGTTGATTCGAGATAAGAGGTGGAGAAATTTAGCTTTACTGCCGATTTCTAAGAACAGGCAAAGATATAACGTGACCAGAGATAACATGAATACGGTTTTGGATTTGTTGAAGAAGTCGGATTTTGATTTTATTTTCATCGATTGCCCGGCGGGGATCGATTTGGGTTTTATCAATGCCATTTCGAACGCGGAGGAGGCAATCGTGGTGACCACGCCGGAGATTACCGCCATTAGGGACGCGGATAGAGTGGCTGGGTTGTTGGAGGCGAATGGGATTTTGGACGTGAGGTTGTTGGTGAATCGCGTGAGAGCGGACATGATTAAAAATAACGACATGATGAGCGTGAAGGACGTGCAAGAGATGTTGGGGGTGCCTTTATTAGGCGCGATTCCGGAGGATACGGAGGTGATCGTGAGTACGAATCGTGGGGAGCCGCTGGTGTTGAAGAAGAAGTTGACTTTGGCAGGGATCGCGTACGAAAACGCCGCGAGGAGGATCGTCGGGAAGCAAGATTTTCTCATCGATTTGGAGCAACCGAGGAAAGGGGTGTTTCAAAACATCAAGGAGTTTTTCACCGGAGAAGATTACGAGTAAATACAAAACGCTGTTACTATTATGATATCACTACTACTACTGCTACCACTAAACTACTTATATATATGACATACTACACTGTGTTTGCGCCCGCGTTGAAAGCGCAGACGCACGAGTAGAGCGGACCGTTTAACAACTGGGCGACTTCTTCGTGCTTGACCATGCCTAAATTAATGCGATCTATACTGAATTCGGCTCTTAAATTCGTTTCGATACCGCGACCCATACCTATGAGAACGACCAAGTCGCAATCGAGGCACTCATTCGCGCATGGTTCGCTGATTTCTCGCAAGTCTATCACCGGCAAATCGGAACCGGAGCCGATGCAGGCGAGCTGCCCTGATTCGATCGCTTTTTTAAACACGTTATCTTTGTCATTCATACGAAGTAAAGTCGGAAACACGAGTTCTTCGAGTTCTTTAATCGTAATGTCGTTAATCGACGGCACGTCGTTCGCGCATAAGACAACTTTCGTGCCTCTCTTCAACATCTCTCTCGCGAGCGGCAAGACGCCTAAAATAACATCCGCGCCGGCGTTGTCGACGAAAATGCAACACTTCTCGTGCACTCGCGTTAAATCATTCCATCTTTCCTTTAACGCGTCGAAATTATTCACCACGAACACGTCCGTTTTCGTATCTCGCGTCTCGAAGAACGATTTCGAGATGTCGTCTTCTCCTCCTTTATCTCCGTCGGTAAACAAAGCCTGACTCGCCGCGGCGCCTAAATCAAAAATATTGCCCGCAAACACGCCTTTCACCAGCTCTAATATCCCCGCGTTTTCCTCCTCCAAGCGCTCTAAAACTCTCGGCAACGCCTCCAACGCTTTCATATTCTCCTCTCGCTTCACCGTTCTAAAACAGTCGTAAAATCCAAGCCGTCGTAAACACTCGTCTCTGAAACGACACATGTGAATCACGTTCATCTTCTCGTCTTCGTTCTCGTTCAAATCGTTTAAATACTTCTCAAATCGTTCTCGAAAGACTTCCGATTTCACGTCTGCATCCTCCACTTTATCGTCCATCTTTGCTCGTTTCGTAAACTCTGGCAACGCCATCCGAAACACGCGTATCCAATCTTGCTTTTTTATCTTTTGCGGATGCAGTTCTCCTGGATTATAAAGAAAGGTCGTCGGTTCGTACGCGTGGATATCTCTCAAGTGCGGGAATGGAACCTTCGTTTTTTTTTTCATCTCGTTTACGTCTGAATCATCTTTCGTCGTCGTTGTTGGCACAGTAGCAGTCATCCTCCCTTTACGCAGACAGGTGGAGTTTGTCGCGCCGCCGCCTCGCGCGAAGGAGTTCGTGTGCGCACACCACCGAGTCGTGAGAGGAGTAGTTTTGTGGTGTCGTTCTTTTTCCCGACAGCCGAAAGAAGCCAAACACACATGCATTTAGGGTTGCAAAAATCTCCAAAATCTTCGTCTCGCTCTCTCGTTTTTTGCTGCAGCGGAAAAAATCTCTCAATCGCGATTTCTCTGTTTTCCTTTCCACTTCGTAGGAACGTCATATATTGCACGCTTAACCATAAATAAGAATGTTTGCCTTGCACGCACAATCGTTCGCGGTTTCCGCCAGGTAAATACGTTTCGTTTATTTCGCATCATCCGATCGTTTTGTTTTTGGATTTGTAATTAGTATAAGCGCGATTTGATTTCCTTTCCTTTTTTTTGTTTCAGAGAGAATGGATCTTTTAGTACCAAAAGAGAGGTTGGTTTGTTGGTTTCCGGTGCAAATTGAAGCAAAAATAATTAAAAAATCGGCCGCGAAAAACTCACACCTTTTACTCTCTCCCCTTTTCAACACACAGGAACACCACCATTAACAGAAAACAAACGTCCAAGAGAGCGTCTTTGAAAGTTAGAGCGGAGGTACGGATGATTTTTTCGCTCGCGAGGAGTAGAAGCGCCGCGTTTTTCGATTCTCATTCTTTCGTGCTCGGGCGATATATTTCCGGGCGTATCAGAACGAGCCGGATTTTTTTTTTTGAGAGGCTGTTTTTTCCTTGTTTTTGCCCGTGATGATGAGCCTCCTATGTAATAGTGTTTCTTTGGAGTTCTCGCGCTGACCTTTTTTTCTCTTCTCGTTTCTTAAAAACAGGGTGAAGCTGCCCCGGCGCCTGAAAAGAAGGCGGAAGTGCCGCAAATCGGCCCGCCGAGAGGTTCCAAGGTGAAAATCTTGCGCCCGGAATCGTACTGGTTCAACGACTACGGCAAAGTGATTTCGGTCGACCAATCCGGCGTTAGATATCCGGTGGTCGTGAGATTCGAGAAGGTCAACTACGCCGGCGTCTCGACGAACAACTACGCTTTGGACGAGATTGAGTATTAATTCAATCAAAATCTAATGCTAATAATATATATTAAAAATGGAGAAAAGAGAGGAAAAGGAAAGAGAGAAAAAGAGAGAGAGAGAGAGAGGCTGTATTTAGTTTCAAACGCAACATCAGCAAGATTGTATTCGAACGGAAGGGTGAAAGAAAGAGAGAGAAAGAGGTAGAGAGAGGCGGAAATACCGTCCACCCAGAAATTTTTGAACGTCTTGTTTAGCTCGTAGTAAAGTCGGCGAAAAGTATAACAACTAAGTGCTGTGGTTGTAATAAAAAACGAACGTTTTGTATAACCGCATCATCCATATTTAAGCTTCCTCACTTTTCTCTCTTTCTCTCCTTTCTCGAGAAAAACGACGAGAATGAGGGGCGGCTCTCACCGCCCCCGTCGTCCTCGCGATTGGCACCAACAATCGTCGAGGTCGTCCTCGCGAGGAGACGATATGAACAATTTGGTGGTAGACTTGGACGACCCGACCGTAAAACTCTGGGGTCGGTTAGCCGTCTACGCGCTCGTGTTTCTCGCGCCCGGGTACGCAAATTCTGTTTGCGATGAGAGATTTTCCAATCAATACTATCATCCGTTTCTTCGTTTCTCTCTGACTCTCTGACTCTCTGACTCTCTGACTCTCTCTCTCTCTCTCTCTGCACGCACGCGTGCTTATAGGTTACTGTTGTTCGCGTTACCGTCGATTCGACTGGGTGGGAACATACAACTTCAACAGCAGCCACGAAAAGCTTTAGAGCAGCAACACCAACACCAACACCGCTGGTGGCAACACGACGAGAAACAGAACGAAAACGACGAACGAGGAGGAATAGATGCAATAGCGGACGATTTAGACGTAGACGCGCTGTTTGAATTAGAAGAAGTGAAACCGCACGAAATGGTTGAAGAGCATCAAACGTCGTCGCGGGGCGACCGGGAGCACGCGCGCGCGCCGTCGATGGAAGGCGACGACGAAGAGGAAGAGAGGGAAGCGTTTGAAGCGACCGAAGGGGGTGGCAGTAGGAGTAGTAATAGTAAAAGAAGAGTTGATAGTGTAGACGATGACAACGTAACAGAGAATAAAGACGCCATAGGAGCTGGAGGAGAGGAAGAGGAGGATAAGTTGGAGAATTTAGACATGTCCTGGAGCGAGAAGGAGGAGCACGAGAACGCGATTAGAGAAGAGGAGGGAAACGCCGCAAAGGGGAGTAGTAGTAAGTACAGCGATAACGATGATGATGCGTTAGACGCAATCAGCGCGGAATCGTCGGCATCGCAAGCGAGAATTAAGAAATTGAAGCAATTGATTAAACCAAGGAAGATGCGCGTGTTTCTTTCCTTGAAAGCTATAAATCCCGGGTGTCGCTATTTATCCGAAGGCCTCGGGAACGTCGAACGAAGTGATCTTCAAGGGAACGGGTACGGAAAATTAGTCACGGATCCTTCTCAGTTATATACCGTTGGAAGTAGTGGTAGTACTAATAACGGTTTAGGAGTCTCCGTGCAGCAGCAAAAGCAAACGATAATTTACGACGGAAACGGAGAGCCGATGACGAAAAAGCCATCCGGCGCGTCCGTCGCGAAAGAAATCGCCTCCAACGCGGGCAGTGGTGGGCTGAGAAAACTCCTCTCTTCCGACGACAACACGAACATTTCTCCGGACGAGGAAGCCGCAAACGCTCGAATCAGTCCAAATAAGTGTCGCGTTCGCTGGTCCACGGGCCGAGACGGCAAGGAAATGTCCACGACACCGATGGAGTTTAAAATGCTCCACGTTGCTCGCAAACAAGCGTTAGAGCTCGAAACGCAATTCCTTCCTCGTCTCCCTCACCGAGATTACGACCAAACGTATAAAACCTGCGCAGTTGTTGCCAACGGAGGCGTCCACCTCCGAGCGCAAAAAGGCAAGGAAATCGACGAGCACGAAGCCGTCTTTCGCATCAACTACGCCCCAGTTTCCGGAAAGTCGTCCGCCACCAACAAAGACTTCTCCAAGCACGTCGGTTCTCGAACAACCTTCGACGTCGTCAATCGTCCAAACTCGGACGCGCTTCTTCGCGGCGCGCACACTTGGCGTAAAGCGGAAAGACAACCTGGCCAATCTGGATTCGCGGGTAAAAACACTCCGGGCAAAACCCGCCGCGTCGCTGCGTTAATCCTCGGCGAACCTCTCATCCGCGACGCTCGCCGAGAACAGTTTTTGCCGCTCATGCGCGCCAACAAAGACAAGGAAATCTACCTCACCACGCCCGAAACGACGTACACGTTTCGCTACGTCTGGCACGAGTTGAAAAAAATCGTCGAAGCTCGCAACCCGGGCAGCAAATACAACGACAAACCGATGACCGGTTGGACTACGGTCATGCTCGCCGTCCAACTCTGCGAAAACGTCTCCTTATACGGTTTCCAACCGTTTAAAGGTGACTCCAAAGACGATCGGTACCACTACTTCGACCGAGTCACCGCGAGCTTAAAAGTGCACTCGTTCGATTTAGCGTTTGAAGTGTTCAAGTTGTTGCGAGGTTTCAACGTCACGTTGATCGATCCCGAGCACGACGGCGATTTCGGGAAACGGATTCAATAGTCATCGTTATGACGCGTAGCTTTAGATATGGATAGATTTTAACCAATTTTAGCCTCATTATTATCATCATCATCGTCGTCGCGTTGTTGTTCTTTATGGTGCGAGATTTTTTCTTCTTCTTTCAACTGTTTCAGAAAAAGATCGAAGAAATTTTTCCTCACTTTCGCTTTTGCGTTCACGAAGTCATCCATCGCGACAAAGTCAGAGGAATAGGGTTAAAATCCTCTGCGTCGCGATAGTTGAGATACTACTACCACTGTTAAAGAGAGAAGAAAGATTGCTTCGTCGTTTACTTAAACATGGTCCAAATCCGAGAAGGGTCAAATCCTCCTCCACCGCAGGTCTCATCACGCCGCCAAAATGACACAAACGTGTTATGCAAACCGATACAACCGAACACGAATAACAACAACAACAATCCACCACCGATGCATCATCAACGAACTCGTAACCACCACGACGTGAACCACGAGGACGATAAGAAAATCGAAACCTCCAAGGAGTCTTTCGTGAAAGCGAACGCGCCGAGACGAATAAAAAAAGTCACTTTTTCGACAATGTCTGGGAGCGAAATCGCGAGAGCGGGCGTTTTACACGTCACGGAAAGGACTTTGTACACACCAACGGAACGCATGCCGTTAGAAGGAGGAATATTAGACCCGAGATTAGGGACGACGAATAAGTCACAACCGGAGTGTCAGACGTGTAAAGGGAAGATTATGGATTGCAGCGGCCACTTCGGGTATTTGAAGTTGGAGTTGCCGGTGTTTCACGTCGGGTATTTTAAAGCCATCGTGCATTGTTTGCAGTGCGTGTGTAAGGAGTGCTCGTGTTTGTTAATGAAGGAAGAAGAGCAGGAAGAGATGTTGACGAAGTTACGGTCGAGGGAGAAGAAAATTGGAGGCGTCGACCACGCGTACAGACGGGTGATGTTTAAGAAATTGTTGGAGAAGTGCAAAAGGACAAAGGTGTGCTTTCAGTGCGAAGCGGTGAACGGGCCGGTAAAACGTGCGGGACAAAACCTGAAGATTATTCACGAAAAGTATACGAGCAACAAAGCCGAACAGGAGAAAAGAGAGAGAGCGTTTGAAGAGGCTATGAAACACAACGACCAGTTGAGACAACACATCTCGAGAGCGCAGGACGATTTGAACCCGATTCGAGTGTTGCAAATTTTTAAAAGAATCGCTGAAAAGGATTTGAGTTTGTTAGATTTAGCACAGAGACCGGAGAACATGGTCATCACGCACTTGAGCGTACCACCGTGCTGTATTCGACCGTCCGTAGAGTTGGACGGACAAGCCGGGAGCACGGAGGATGATATTTCCATGAAATTGGTACAGATTATTGAGATTAATAACGTGTTGAGGCAAGGGTTGGAACGAGGATTAGCGGTGACAAACATGATGGAAAACTGGGAGTTTTTGCAGATTCAGTTCGCGATGTACATTAATTCAGAGTTGCCCGGGATATCGAGTCAATATCAGAGTCCCGGGAAACCGTTGAGAGGCTTCGTGCAACGCTTGAAGGGAAAACAGGGACGGTTTCGCGGTAATTTGTCCGGGAAAAGAGTTGATTTCACCGCAAGAACGGTCATATCTCCCGATCCAAACTTACGAATCGACGAGGTAGGTTTGCCACAACACATCGCGATGCAGTTGACGTACCCAGAAACGGTAAATAACAACAACATCGCCGAGTTGAGACAGTTGATAATCAACGGCGAAGGAAAATGGCCGGGTGCGAATTTCGTGAAGTCTAAGCAGTCCGGGCATTTTTCGGCTCAATATTTGAAATACGGCGATAGAAATCGAGTCGCGAAAAAGTTAAAACCGGGAGACATCGTCGAGCGGCACGTGCGTGATGGCGACATCGTTCTTTTCAATCGCCAACCGTCTTTGCACAAGATGAGCATCATGGCACACCGAGCGAAAGTCATGCCATGGCGCACGTTACGATTTAACGAGTGCGTCTGTGCGCCATACAACGCCGATTTCGACGGCGATGAGATGAACATTCACTTGCCGCAAACGGAAGAAGCGAGAGCGGAAGCGATCAGTCTCATGGGCGTGACGCAAAATCTGTGCACGCCCAAAAACGGTGAAATTTTAATCGCCGCGACGCAAGATTTCTTAACTGCCTCGTTCTTATTAACCTCCAAAGAAGTGTTCTTTGACCGCTCGCAATTTGGACAATTAGCCGCGTACATGTCAGATGCGTTAGAATCAATCGATTTACCGTCGCCAGCGATTGTAAAACCGATTGAAATGTGGACTGGAAAACAAATCTTTTCCGTTTTGATTCGACCACGCATGCGAGATCAGATTTTCGTCAACTTGGAAGTCGCCGAAAAGGCGTACACAAAAGTGAACCAGCAAATGTGCTCGAACGATGGATATGTTTGCATCCAAAACTCGGAAATTATTTCTGGCCAGTTAGGAAAAGCAACTTTAGGCGGTGGAAACAAGACGGGTCTGTTTTACGTCTTGAACTCCGATTACGGCGCCGACGTGGCTGCAAACGCCATGAACCGTCTCGCTAAACTAGCCGCGCGATGGATAGGTATTCGCGGGTTTTCCATCGGTATAGACGACGTGAAACCGTCTCCTGAATTAGAACGAGAGAAACAAAATCGAGTCGATTCTGGCTACGCCAAGTGCGACGAACGCATCGCGAGCTTCGAGAAAGGTACGTTGGATTTACAACCCGGGTGTAACGCCGAACAGACTTTAGAGGCGGAAGTTTTAGGCGTGCTGTCTGCCGTTCGCGAAGCGGCCGGGAACGCGTGTTTAGACGCGTTACCAAAACTAAACTCGCCTTTAGTCATGGCATTGTGTGGTTCCAAAGGGTCTACAATTAACATCTCGCAAATGATGGCGTGTGTCGGCCAACAGGCGGTTGGAGGCACGCGCCCGCCGGATGGCTTTTTCGAACGTTCTTTGCCGCACTTTAAGCGCGGCGAAAAAACGCCAGCGGCAAAAGGATTCGTCGCGAACTCTTTCTACTCTGGTTTACTTCCAACTGAGTTTTTCTTCCACACGATGGCTGGGAGAGAAGGTTTAGTCGACACCGCGGTGAAAACCGCCGAAACCGGGTACATGTCCAGACGCTTGATGAAAGCGTTGGAGGATTTGAGTTTAGGCTACGATGGGACGGTTCGAAACAGCAGCGGAGATATCGTCCAGTTAGAGTACGGTGACGACGGGATGGAACCAACGTTGATGGAAGGTTCAGAAGGCGAACCTGTAGAGTTGGAACGCCTCATGTTGAGAGCGAAAGGTTTGATTCCTCAGCGAAAACATCCATACGAAGAGAATCCTACACAGACGCCGCCGACGACAAAAAACGGTAGAAAGAACGGTAAAAACGGAGTACACGCGACGACCACACCCGCTGTAAAGTTGGAAGGTAAAGATAAACTCATACTCACTACTGAAGATGCGAACGTTATACTCGAAAAGCGAGGTTTTGGCGAGAAGGATTTACCCGAAGACGACGAAGACGAACGCCTTCGCGCGGGATTACAATACAGCAAAGATAAAATTTCGTACCGTTTCAAGCAATCCGTCCGAGACTATATCTCGTCGCCAAAAGTGCTCGAGCAAAAACTTTCCACGAGACGCGTGGATGCGTTTCTCAAGGCGTGCGTGCAAAAGTATAAATCGAAACGCATCGAACCGGGCACGGCGGTGGGCGCTGTCGGTGCGCAATCTATCGGCGAACCCGGGACACAAATGACGTTAAAAACCTTTCATTTTGCCGGCGTTGCGTCGATGAACATCACGTTGGGTGTGCCTCGTATCAAAGAGATTATCAACGCGACGAAGAATATCTCCACGCCGATCATTACAGCTAAGTTGATTTCGGACAAGGACGTGAAAGCGGCACGGTTGGTGAAAGGACGAATGGAGAAAACGATGCTTGGCGAAATTTGCGAAACTATTTCGGTCGTTTTGCGTCCGTCCGGAGCGTACCTTGAATTCGTACTCGACGAAAAGGCGATCGCTTCACTACAATTGGACGTGACTGCTGAGTCCGCGAGAGAGGCCATATTAGCCGCGCCGAAATTGAAACTGAAAGACCACAACGTCGTCCTCGCCGGGAACCGCGCGATACACGTGATACCTCCTGACGAGAAAGCATCTTCGAAAGATCCAACTGGTAAGAGAGCCATAATCAACGTTTTACAATCATTGCGAACGGCCGTACCAAAAGTCATAGTTCGCGGTTTGTCTTCCGTTACTCGCGCGGTAATTAACAAAGGCGGCATGAGCTCGAAGGACGACAAGGATTCGTTCAATTTGATCGTCGAAGGCACGAACCTTCTCGACGTCATGTCTATCGATGGTGTCGTCGGCGAAGAGACGACGACAAACCACATCATGGAAGCCGAAAGGTCCTTAGGTATCGAAGCTGCGCGTTCTTGCGTGATCAAAGAAATCAACGATACGATGAAGGCCCACGGCATGTCCATCGATTCTCGACATTCGATGTTATTAGCTGACGTGATGACGTATAAGGGCGAAGTTTTGGGCATCACCAGATTTGGGATGGCTAAGATGAAAGAGTCCGTACTCATGCTCGCCTCGTTCGAGAAAACCACGGATCACTTGTTTGAGGCGGCTCTGAGGGGCCGCACGGATCAAATCGACGGCGTTTCTGAGTGCATCATCATGGGCGTTCCCATGCCGATTGGTACCGGCATGTTCAAATTGAAACAGCGGAACGTGGATTTGAAAGTGACCAAGTTGGATCGAGTCATCAACGTAGATGAAGACGATGATGATGATGATGACGACGAGAATGAACATTTGCGACTCGAGCGATCTCAGTACGACGAAGAAGTCGAGCACGAGCACTTCATAAGTGAGATCGAATACACCGAGATTCGTGAGCTTCCGAAACGACCACCTTTATTGTTAGAGTAGCGCAATATATGTAACAACGATTAATACCTGGTACTGAATACACGAATATAATCACCTAAAGCTATACACACACACACGCACACACACACACACACACGCGCGTGCGCGGGGCTACTTATACATTTATATTCAATGAAACTTCTTGATTAACTTTGCCAAAATAGAAGCCGCGTCTTTCATATCGGACAAAAGGCAATGTTCGTCGTCGGCGTGATACGTGCTCATCAAACCAAAACCAATCAGTTGAATATCAAACCCGGCGGATTTCAAATCGTGTACCAGCGGTAGACTCCCCGTCAATGAATACGGCTCTGCTTTTCCTTTCACCTCTTGAATCGAATCGCACATCTTCGTAAACGCCGGAGACGTTAAATCGCACGCGATGCCAGTCAATAAATGTTCGCCCCATTCGATGGACAACTTACCGACTATTTTCTCGCCGCCACTTGGATTTTTCGGATCGTCGATGATGAACTTAGACCACGGACCTCTCGTGGGTAACTCGCCAACTTTTTTATTCATCTCCTCCACCGTTTGTTCCAAAAACGATTTCACCTCCTCCACGTCGTAAAACGGAGTCAAACGAATGTCTCCGGAAACCGTCGCGTCTGGAGGAATCTGATTCAATCCGCCCGGTGCGCAGCGAATCTGCGTCGGTTTCATCGTCGAACTCGTGATAAACTTATACTCTTTCTCTAAATCGCAAGGCGGGAACTTTGTGTAAAACTCCTGCTGCAACTTTGTCGTCGCTTCCATCGCCAACTCGATCGCGTTGATGCCTTTATGCGGCAAACCCGAATGAAACCTGTGCCCTTGACACTTCAAATCCCAAGTAATCGCCCCGGCGGTACCAATGCACGGCTGCGAATCCGCACAATCCACCCAAACTACCGGCCCGCTTTTACAATGATCCAATTCCCCATTCTCCACTAACCCATCCACGCCAATCCCGGGCCCGTTGGCCTCCTCGCTGGCGATGAACACGCACGACAAACTCGTATTCAACTCAAACCCGTCGATTTCGCTCAACTGCGTAAACAACGTCGTCATCAACGCCACGTGCCCTAAACAATCCGTCGTCCCTCTCCCGTATAACTTATCTCCGTCGATGGTCAGTTTAAACGGATCCACGTTCCAACTCTCCGGATCCGCCGGCACGACGTCCAAGTGCGACCCGACAAACGACAGCTGTTCTGAGCCTTTTCCAGGTAATCGAATGATAACGTTGCTTCGTCCGGGAACGTACGTCTTCCTCTCCACGATCAGCTTCCCGCCGTTCTCCACTTTAAAAGGGTCCAAACACTTCAAAACGTGAGCGACCACTCGGTCTTCTTCCGGGACGAACGCGGTACCAACTCCGGTGTTTTGGACAAAACGTGACTCCCCGATGAGCTTTTCGAGCAACTCGAGGAAGCGAGGTTCGTTCAGTTGAAGCGCGTCAAGAGCGAGCTCCGTGCTGGTGGTTGTAGACGACGACATCGAAAAGGTTGTCTTTTTATTAGTATTACTCTTCCTCCTCTTTCCGTGAAGAAAACGGGAGGTGGTGTGCTTCGTGTTCTGTTTGGGGGTGAAGGCGAGAGAAAGGCGAGAGAACGAGCGCAAGGGAACCATGGAAAAGTGAGGAAATGTGATGGATTCCGCACGAGTGTGTGCTTGCTGCTTCTACTAAAACTAAAACTAAAACTAAAGTATTCAAGAAGATTAACAATACTTCGGAGGATTCAAATCGTTCCCTTTCGGCGCGTACGTGAAGACGAATTCGGTTTCAAAGTTGCCGCCGCCGGATTCATCGAACACAGCGGAAGAAGAAGAAGAAGAAGAAGCGCTCACTATGTTCCCGTCACCATCGAGTGGAACACCGTGCGCGCCCCAGAAACTTTTCGAACTTTTCGGGAACTGTAAACCGCGTTTACCTAACGCAAATCCTAACGCGAGTGCGGCGGAGCACTCGCTATCGCCGGCGTCGTAAACGAACGCGCACCGGACGCGTTTGCCGTTGCGAGCGAATTCGTGTCGGTCTCGCGCATTGATCGCGCGAAGATAATCGAGTAACTCGTCGTCATCCGTGTTGGCTTTGTACGCTTGGGAGATCGAGAAGGATTCGTAATCTAAAACGTCCGATAATGGGAGCGCGTCTAAGAGCGCGTGGGCAAAGTGATCGTCGTCGTCGTTCGCGTTGGCATTTTTCTTGTGCAACAGAACCGGAATGCAATCCGACCACAACGCCAACGCGATGTTTTTTGTCCAATGATTTCTCTCGTCTATGTCTTCGTCACCTTCCGCGTCGTTTGGTACGATAACCACGCAAAATGACGCTCTAAATCGCATGTCTTCTGTATCGGATACCTTGTGAATCCTCCGTAAACGCTTCGCCTCATCGTCGTCCCCTAATACGCTAATCAACGCGTGCGATTGTCTCTTCGATTTCAACTTTTCCGCTGTTTCGTCGTTTTTCCTTGCCTCGGACTCGGAAAACGCGTCTGGAATCACCACTTCTCGAAAAACGTCCGTCGTTTGCCCTCGCACGTCTCTCGACGCTCTCAAAAACAAGCAATTCGCGCAGTGCGCTCGCCAATTCGGAAACACCGCATCCATCCCTACTCTCGGCGCCACGAACACGTGATCTAACCCACCGCTCATTTGGAATCGCCCGAGTCGTTTCAACACGTCCACGTAATACCCCTCAATCGTCTTCTCGTCCAACTTCTTCTGCGTCCTCAAACACTCCGGATACGCCGGAACGAAAAAGTGCGTCGCCTCGCTCTTCTCGCTCGTTCTTAACTGCGTCGAGTACAAAAACATCCGGTGTAACAGCTGCTCTGATTCCACCCGTTCGCAATCTTTCGGGGCTAACTTTGCGATTTCGGATATCTCTCGCGACGAGTACACGTACACCTTCGTGTTTGCCAGCGAAAACTGCTTCTGTTCTTCCTCCTCTTCCTCCTCTGATTTGCTCACACTCAGACCCTCCTGTTGATTACGAGGACGATGATGAAAGCTCTCCTCTCCTCGCGCCATGCTCAGCGCGTACTCGTGAGGACTCTTTTGCAAAAACTGGTGGTGCGTATGGTGCGTTCCGAACGCGTATAAAGGTTCTCGCCCGTATTCATCGTTTAAGTGCCGCCCTCGAGATGATGATTTCCCGAAGAAGAGAACTCTGAACGCGAGGGAAAAGAAGAGGAAAACGATGCAACAAATAGCACGTTTGGTGTGCTTGCGCTTCTCTCGGTGAGAGAGGGAAGTGCGCGAGAACGGGAGTTTTGGAGGCATTGTTGCGAGGCAACCAACGCGCGAGAGTATGCGCGTTGTTGTGTGTATGTGTGTGTTACTTTTTATGCGCGTTTTTGAAGTGAAGATTAGATTTGTGTGTGAAGTCTTTCTCTTGACATCTTGCAGAAAGCCAGAAACTGCGCACGAACACGTCTACTCTTCGTTCTCTCTAATGTATATCTATATCTACATATACTATTCTATTCTAAATATCAATCGATCTCGATTTCATTAAATTTGACACGGTCCCCACCGATGCTCTCACCCATAGCTCGCGCGTGCGCCTCTTGGTTGTACCAGTTTTGGGCGTCGTTGACGCGCGAGCGAAACTGCGCCTCGGCTTCTATCCTGCTTAGTTTCGGGATTAAGGATTTCATCTTAGAAATCCACTTGGAGACTTTTTGTAAAGCTGGATCGCCTTCATTGGCGGCATCGAACGTGTTGGCGGATACGCCACCGTTGAGGACACAATCGGCAAAGTCCCACAGGCGGACGAATTGCCAGACGTCGTCCGGGTTGTTGAACTCTGGATTGCGAGAGGAGAATAAGGCGTCGCCGACGAGTGCTCGCGCGGCGAGGTCTCTCGAACATTCAAAAGAGACTCGGAAGGCTTCGACGTCTACGCTAGCGTCCACTGGAGAAATGGTAGAGGGAAGAGGTACATCTTCCTCGCTTTCATCATCGCTTTCATCCTCACCGTTTTGTCTTTTTCTCGTCAGCGGAGGACCGCGTTCGATGCGCTTGAGGCATCCGCGAAATCCGTACAAGGCTAAACCGTCGCGAATATACGCGGAAAACGTATCACGGACTGGGAACCACCTCAAGATGAAGGTGACAGCGGGTAAAGAGCTGTCGTTGCTGACGGCATTCGCGAGCTTTTGCGATAACTTCATGGAGAATTGCTTCTTACTCGCCGCGTCGATGGTATTACACGAAGAAACGCAACGCAAGATACTTTTCACGCACGCATCAAAACACGCGCCCGAGGCATCCGAGCGCGGATCGAGTCGAATTTTGGCGATAAGTTTTATAATTTCTGCGCATCCATCTGCGTCAAACTTTTCGCTCTTCGCGTGTGTCAACGGCGCTTCATCTTGAAGGTAATTGTAATCGCACAGAGCGCGAATGGCGCTCACGACGCCCAAGACGTTGACGGAAACGTCCGGGCGCTCCTCGTACACCGTCCCTTTCGACTCTTTCTTTTTATTTTTCTTCTTGCTTCGTGTTGGTTTCACCATCAAATCGTACTCGGATGCCGGGAACGAGTCGTCGATGCCAACTTTCTTGAGCGCCTTTAAAGCGTCTTGCGACGACCAAGTTCCGGAAATTTTAGTATTAGGGGTTTCCGCGAGCGTTGTTATTTTGCTACTTTCGACATCCAACACGATGACGACATCGTCCGCCTTCTTTTTCGAGTTCTTAATTGGCGTGGAGCTGTTACGACTAACACTGCTGCGCCTCTTCTGCCTCCACGATCGCTCTGACTTTGCGACGGCTAACACCGCTTCGAACGAGGTGTTCGTGAGCGTATCCATGTTATCGCCGTACCACGATCCAATTATACTCTCCCCGCCGTTTCCTCGCTGCCGTTCGTTTTCGTACAGCGCGAAAATCAAAGCATCTCTCGCCGCAAAAACAATCTCTTTATTCTTCGAAGTGTGTGTTATTACGTTTAACAACCATGGAAAAAGTGCATTCGGATCGTCGCACATTTTCCTCTTCTCGGCGTATCTCAACCACCTTCCCAACAAAAGTTCCGCGCATAAATTCATGTGTTCGCTCCTGTTCTCCGCTCGTTGCATAAACGCTTTACACACCGGACCATCCGGAAATAACTCAAACGGCTTCTCTTCAAAATTCTCAATCTCGTAAACTCCTCCACCTTCCACATTCGCCGTACTTTTCTTCATCAGCGCTTTACTCGCAATCGTCTTCATCCTCCCCTTCGGCTCCGGCCTCATGTCCAACTCTTGATGCAACTTATCCGCCTTCTCCTTGTCAAGAGCTTGTTTGAATAACTTATCTGTTTCCTTATCCTCTTCCTCGTACATTTCCTCCACCTCTTCATCCTCTTTCTCTTGTTGCTCGTGCTTCGCAACCATGCTCTCCTCCATCTCGCGTTGCTTCATCTCCTTCTCGTGTTCCTCCGCGTTCTTCTTAAGCAGCTCGGCGAAAGTGAGTTGCTTCTTGCTCTTATTATTTTGTCGCTTCGTACTGTTCGTGTTTTCATCTCCGGACACCTTTTCGTCGTCGTTCGAACCACCACTATTACCACCGCTCTTTCGTTTCCGAGTCGAACCGTTCCCGTGATCCATTTTCATCTTCGCTTCGACCTTTTCGAACGTATCTTTATTGTTCGAGAAGAGCAATTTCAAAGACGCATCATTTTCCGACTCGCTCTCTTCTTCGTTTCGTTTTATTCCTGTTTTTTTCTCCCTCTTCTTCTTCCGAATCGTCGTCGCGTCGTCCTCGCTGTTGCTAATCGCGCCAGACGTCGTCGGCGTCTCCTCCACGTTCTCTCTTTCCTCGTGAACGTCAATCTTTTTCTTCTTCTTTTCGTCCGATTTTCGTACCGTCGTCGTATTTTTCTTCCTCCTCGAATTGAACAACAAATCCTCCTCCAAATCGGAACTCTCGCTCAAACCGTCCGGAAGTTCGTCTAACTGCATTTTTGTCTTCTTTTTTGCCTTGGAAACCATTCTTTTCACCTCCTCCGATCAAAAGCGCGCGCTATTGCTAATGAGGTATTCGCGAGCGATTTTTAAAAATTTGTTTTTCTTGTGTGGGAATTTAATTGGACACCAAAGCAAAAAAAAAACCACTGCCTTGTTTTGGATAAAGCGAGAGACGACACAACTACAAAAGAGCGACACAGATGTTCAGACACGCCTCGTGCACTTCTCAAAAGATGTTCCTTTTTGGAAACGTTCCTAACGTCGCTGCTTTTTCTGCTCGCGCTACTCGGAGCAAGAGCAGCACTACCACTGCTTTTCACGCGAGGAAGACGACGATCGTTGTCAGAGCGATGTCTGCGGATGCCGGTCCGAGGGATTTGATCGATTTAAGAGTGGGAAAAGTGACGAAATGTACGGTGCATCCAGACGCGGATAAACTGTACGTCGAAGAGATTGATTTACGAGAAGCGGAAGGGCCGAGGACGATTTGCAGCGGGTTAGTTCCGTTCATGAAAGAAGAAGATATCTTGGGGAAAAACGTGATTGTGGTGGCGAATTTGAAGGCGAGGAATATGCAAGGGGTGAAGTCGCACGGCATGTTATTAGCGGCCTCGAACGAGACGCACGATAAGGTGGAGTTGTTAGTTGCGCCGGAAAATGCAAAGTTAGGGTCGCGAGTTGTTTTCGGCGACGCGGCGTTTAACGGCGAACCGGCGAGCGCGAACCAGGTGCAAAAGAAGAAGTATTGGGAGGCGTTTGGACCGGAGTTAGTTACGAACGGGGAGATGGAAGCGAGTTGGAAGGAAGACGGGGCTGTCATGCGCGTAGAGTTGGAGGGTGAAGAAGGCGACGAAGGCCCGACGTTTGGGTCTGTCAAGTGTGAGTCGTTGACGAACGCCTTGGTCGGTTAAAAGAAGTATTTCGAGGAGCGCCGCCAAGCAGTAGGTGATTCGCTTTCGCGAGTCGGCGACGCTTTGATGACTTTTAGGAACAACAACAATAACAACAAGAAAATATCCGCGCGAAATACAAGATCAGTGTAGTGTTACTGCTCTTTCCCTCTATATAATCAAATCAAACCGCACGTTATGCACACTCTACATACTACTAAACTTTGGGCGCGAAACACCAACTTACTTCACCCCGGCCCAACTTTTGGAATGTCGTGATGTTCGCTCAATCTCCCCAACTTTTCGTTAAACAGCCTCACCTTATCCTTGTGACTTAACTCCGCGTGCTCCAATATTCTCTTCTTACGTTGTTGTCGACTTCGTTCCTCGTGCGCTTTTTCCGCGTCCGTTCTCGTGTCCAACTTGTTGTTGTTCTCGTCCTCCTTCTTTTCCCGACTGCTTGTCCGCTTCTGAAAATGCTCGTCGTCGTCTGAATCGTCGTCTTCGTTCAACTCGACGTATTCTCGCTTCCTCGTCTCGTCGTCATCCTTGTTCTTCTTTTTCTTCTTTTTCTTCTTCTTCTTCTCCCTTTTCTCTATCGCGGCGCCTTTCAGTTTCAGCTTGCCGCCAACCACGTTCTCGAATCCCATCTTGTGCGGTTCGTGACACGTTCTTCCGGAGACCAAAGGGCTAAAACCTACACCCTAAATTCCAAAAGAAAGAAGAAAAAATTCGACGCCTTCTTGATCCGTTCTCTCTCTCTCTCTTCATCACTTTCCACACGCGCTTTCACAACAAAAGCGCACACAAAAAAATAAAGGAGTAAAATGACTTCCAGCGGCATCGAGCTGCGCATCGGGAACAAGTACCGCGTCGGGCGAAAGATAGGAAGCGGGTCTTTCGGGGATATATATTTAGGTGAGAAGAGAAAGAGAAAGAGATTTTTTTTTTTTCCCAAGCACAGCTTGTGTGTTTTGTTGGTTTTTGTCGACACCACGAGTCTATTCGCGTAACGAAAAGAAACGCATCATCAACCTTTACCTACGTGTGCGACGACGGATGATGCGAATTGATTTCGCCCTCGACCGATCCAAAATACGATGAATAATATACTGACGACTCTTTCTTTCGCACAGGAACGCACATACAAACGGACGAGGAAGTTGGAATTAAGCTGGTACGGATTTCGCGTTCAATTTGCTCGTTTTCTCTCTCGCTTTCCGTCGTTTCGGGCCACGAAATCACATTTTTGCGGAGAAGGAAACACAACCTCTTCTCTCGTCGCGGAAACGTTCTTATCTGGTCATCTTTCGTTGTTTTTGTTCGATCGGGGACGAGAGGATCGAACGAACGATGGATTCTTTTGTTCTCTGACGTAATATCTCTTCCGTGTTTATTATCACATCGTGCGCGCGCGTGCAAAACACAAAAACAGGAATCGTGCAAAAGCAGACATCCGCAACTTTTACTCTACGAATCGAAACTCTACAAAATCTTGCAAGGCGGCACCGGCATCCCGAACGTGCGATGGTACGGCGTGGAAGGTGAATATAACATCATGGTCATGGATCTGTTAGGTCCATCGTTAGAGGATTTGTTTAATTTTTGTAACCGGAAGTTATCGCTGAAGACGGTTTTAATGTTGGCGGACCAACTGGTTTCGAGAATCGAATACGTGCACTCGAAGTCGTTTATTCATCGAGATATTAAACCGGATAACTTTTTGATGGGGTTAGGGAAACGCGCGAATCAGGTGAACATAATCGATTTCGGTTTGGCGAAAAAGTATCGCGATCCAAAAACGCACATGCACATACCGTACCGCGAGAATAAAAACTTAACCGGCACCGCGAGGTACGCCTCGATCAACACGCACGTCGGCGTAGAGCAAAGTCGAAGGGACGATTTAGAATCGCTCGGGTATGTTTTGATGTATTTTTTGCGAGGATCGTTGCCGTGGCAAGGTTTGAAAGCGCATACGAAGAAAATGAAGTACGAAAAGATTAGCGATAAGAAGATGACGACGCCGATTGAGATTTTATGTAAAGGTTTCCCTCCGGAATTTGTGTCGTACTTCCAAGTCGTTCGATCGCTGCGATTTGAAGATAAGCCGGATTACTCGTTTTTACGCAAATTATTCCGAGATTTGTTTATTCGAGAAGGGTATCAGTACGATTACGTGTTCGATTGGACGATATTAAAGTATCAGCAAACGCAACAGTTATCGAGAGGTATTAGCAACAACGCGAACAACACGACGACGAACAACGAAACCGGGGGTGGTCAAACGACGCAAAGAGACGCGGTGGGGAGATCGAGCGGCGGAGCTGGAGTAGATAAATCCAAAGATCCAAACTGGCGATCGGATTCTAAGGCTGTCAACACGGGGTCGCGAGCTGATAAAACCAGATCGGGTGATAAAGATTTGACGGCGAAAGAGGACGCCAAGGCGAAATCTTCCTCAAGAGATCGAGGCGCCAGTTCTCGGAACAGGCGGGAATAAAAATTTTACGACGAGTTGTATTAGTAGAGTATTTTATAGTAGATAATTGCATGCGAAGAAGTAACAATAATAACGAACCGGGGATGAAGAGATAGACGGAGAGAAAGAGAGAGACAGAGAGACGTAGAGAGGTGCCAAGTTGTTTGATACATGTTATACGTTATATAAAATGAAATGTAAGCACCCCCGAAAAAAGCAGGATCTACTGCGAAAGATTTCTTCTTCTTCACCACACTCTTTCCGCGCGCAAAGAAGGAACAACAACAACAACAACAACAAAAAGAACAACAAAAGAAACATTACATGCAACAATGACCAGCGAAACGTCTCAAGACAACCACGATTTTACCAACAATAACAGTTTCATCGCCGGCACGCAGTTCACTCGGACCAAAACCGTCTCGTTACTGGAGCAAATGAAAGAAAACGAACGAGAAGAAAAGATTGACAATTTGTTCGACAGCGGCGAGTTTTTAAAGACGAAAGACGACGACAACGAGGAAGACGACGACGTGGAAAGATTGCTGAACGTTTTCGGCGAGGCGCTAAAAAAAGGCGACGAGGAAGAAGACGAAGAAGAAGACGAAGAAGAAGAAAAGAAGAAGAAAGAGGAGGAGGATTTTCGGCAAATTTTCGATGTCGATGGAAAGAACAGCTCCGGACGGTTGATTTTGAAAGTCGCGCCGAGCGACGGTTGGACGGAAGGGATGAAACAAAAAGTTTCGAAGGACGCGCGAGACGTGAGCAAATGGGACCAGAGAGAATTGGAAGTGCCGATAAAATTAGCCGAGCGTTTGCAAGAGTACCAGAGAGATGGCGTGCGGTTTTTGCACGGGTTATACTCGCGAAATCTTGGCGGTTTGTTAGCGGACGAGATGGGTTTGGGGAAGACCGTGCAGGTCGTGGCGTTCGCGACGGCGTGCTTGACGGCGAAGATACCAAGGGGTGGGTTTGGCGGTGAAGGCAATGGGAGGAGGATGGTGAAAGGTGGAGTGTTGATGAGAACGACGAAGAAGAGCATTTGGCAAGACGATTCAGGCGAGGAGGAGGAGGAGGATTTGAAAAAGAGCGCGAATGACAAAGAAGACGACGACGAAGAGGAACGCGCAGAAGAAGGAGGAGAAGAAGAAGAAGAAGAAGAAGTGGTAGATATGGAGGAAACGAAGTATGACAAATGGGGTAAGCGTGAAGTACTCTCCGAAGAAGAGGCAAAGAGGAGAGGCGTCAACTCGAACAATCGAAGACCGATTTTAATCATCGTTCCGGCGACGTTGATTGATAACTGGAAGAACGAGTTTGAAAAGTGGGGCGAGGCTATCGGTGACGACGAAATATGGGACGTCAATGTAGCAGTTGCGCACGGGAATAACAGAGAGGTGGTGTACGACGACATTGAGAACCATCGCGGTGTGGACGTGGTGATCACGACGGTAAACATCATCTCCAGAGATATCCAATCAAATCCAGATTTTAACATTTGGACGAACACCAACTGGGATTTTTGCGTCATCGATGAAATGCACAATTCGATGAAGAACCCGAAGACGCAATCGTCTAAAGCAATGCGCCAAATGAAATGTCAAAAATTTGGCTTAACTGGGACGCCTTATCAAAATAAAGCCGAGGAATTGCACACGATATTTGATGCATTGAATTCGAACTGTATTGGTTCGTTATCTCATTTCAAATCGTATTACGAGAGACCGATGCACAAAGCGCGAAGCGCATCAGCGAGTGCATACGAAATTGGACTCGGCAGAAAACGCGCGATGCAGTTGAATGGTTTACTGAGCATTTATATGCTGAAGAGAGAGAAGAAGCGCGTCTTGAAAGCGGGGACGATGAAGAAAAAGACAGAGAAAGTCGTATTTTGTGATTTGGCTCCAGCACAAAGAAGAGCGTACGAACGCATCCGCGAATCGACGAGTGTACAGTTGATATTGAATAAAGATAGTCCATGCGATTGTGGAAGTGGTGAGAAAAGGAACAAGTGTTGTTATCCTGCTAATGGCTTGAACGACGATGATGGGGACGAGATGTGGTGTGCTTACGGACCGCACAATAGACACGGACGGACATGTCCGATGTGCGTCGGATTCGCGTGCGTTTTTGCCTGTCGCAACGTCTCGAACCATCTCGAGCTTTTAAAACCGTTTGATTTACCCCCAAACCCGAAAGAAGAAGATGTGGCAAAGTTCAAACGCGCGCAAGCGGTGGCTAAAGTTGCTCTCGGCGACGAGCTCGATGCGCTCGGGGGATTGCGACCGCAACAAAACTTTCTTGCCGCTTCAAACTTTGACCATTGCGGTAAAATGAAAACGCTCAGTATTTTACTCGAGCGGTTTTACAAGAGAAACGATAAAGTTGTTTTGTTTTCGTATTCCGTTCGGTTGCTAAACGTGATGAATGAATTCGTCAAGCGCAAGGGATATGTACACGTACGATTAGATGGCGGCACGCCGGTGAAAGAGCGTCAAAAAATTGTCGACGATTTTAACAAACGGGGCAGTTGTTTCTTGTTTCTCATGTCCTCCGAAGCCGGCGGTGTCGGCCTTAACGTCGCCTCGGCGAATAAAGTGATCATTTTTGATCCGGCTTGGAATCCTGCGAAAGATTTGCAGTCGCAAGATCGCGTGTACAGGTTGGGCAACAAGCGCAACGTGGAAGTGTACAGATTAATTTCCGCCGGTACTCTAGAAGAGCTCGTGTATTCTCGTCAGATTTATAAACTGCAAATGGGATCGACCATGACGGATGGCAAGATGGAACGACGAATCTTCGAAGGCATCCAAGGTGACAAAACGAAGAAAGGCGAGTTGTGGGGCATCGTGAACTTGCTCAGACTGAACATGGCGGGAAAGGTTGAGGTTCGCGAAAAAGTAGAAGAAGAGAAACGGAAAGACGAAGAAGAGGACATCATCAAAGAGGAAGGGCACCAAGGCGAAGACGGATTTAACTTTAGAGTTGCGAAAGGTTTAGATCAAGACCAAGCTCGTGATATCGGTAACGCTTTAGAAGAGGAACGGGAAGCGGCAGCGAAGCGAGGCGAGAACATCTTCGAAGGCTTGCTCAACGAGGAGGAGGAGGAGAACGACAACAACGAGAAGAACCTCCAAGCGTTGCACACCATGGACCATAACAAGATCTTCGGCGTGAGCGAAAAAGAGAAGAAGCGCATTGAGGACGCCGAGAGAGCTTCGAAGAACGAAAAGCTATTAAGCCGCCTCGCTAAGAAGAGGAAAGAGGCGGAAGCGGCAAATAAGGAAGGCGGCCAACGAGGAGGATTCTCCATCAGAAACCGAAAGAAGAACGCGCTCGATCCGCACGAACACGCGGTACAAGACATCGCTTTACGCGCGATGGCAAAATACAACAACGTTTCTGAACTTGATTTTGCCAAGCACTTCTTATCTATAAAGAACGAAGAGGACGCGCAATACGCGCTAATGCGGAACGTGGAAGGCTTAAGAAGCGAGATGGATGATTTCGACGACGACAACGAAGAAGAAAATTAAATTTTAGGGGTGTTTTACACTCGCGGTACAAAAAAAAACAGAATAGAACGCGCATGTCAATGCAGCGCGTTGGCAGCAGCAACATCATTTTTAGGAGCGATAGTGAAAAAGTGTTGAACAAACACTTCATCGATTGTAAATTTACGACGCAGCATTATCAAAAGAATTCGCGTATTAAATATACATTGACATCAAAATCAGAAAACCTCTCGCAGTAGCCGAGCGCAGACTTCTTTATCCATCCCCATGACTCCATCTTCGCTCCCATCAATCTTCGTCACGAACGGCCTCACTTTCTCGTGTTCTACCATCAGACCTCCCGCACACCACATGACCTCGCCTTCATTGATCAAAAAATCCATCGCCTCCTCCGAGATCTCCTTAAAATGAATCGTGCACACGTCCACGGAACTCGCCGACGCGCCCGTCGCCACGTCCGTCACTCTGATCGAACCAACCGTCGAGCACGGATTATTCTCCTTGTACGACCGCATAAACATCCTCGCTTCTTCCTCTGTCTCTGGTTTCTCGCGTATTTTACCGTCAAAAACCACCACTTGATCGCACGTGATTAACAGCGTCCTTCTCTTCTCTTTCGCTCCTTCCTCTTCCTCAGCCTTCCGGATTCGTTCCAAAATCGCCTCGGCTTTTGCTCTCGCCAACGCTTCCACCAACCGCGAAGGATCCTCGAATCGAATCGCTTTTTCGTCTATATCCGCCGATATCGTCGCGTATTCAATCTTCATCTCCTTCAAGATTTGTTTTCTCGTCGCCGATTTGCTCCCTAAAATCACCCGGATATTTTCTTTCCTCAACCTTTCCCCAACATCATCCATTGTATTGGACGAACAAGACGCCGTTTCGCCGCTGATGCTTCTCGTGAAAGCTTTTCTCCCTCTCGTCAAAGAAGAAGAACGAGATAAAGAACGAAAACCACAGTGAGTAGAGAGAAAGAAAGCGACGCTAAAACGACGCGAGGAGAGCGAAACTAAGCGCATGTGATTATGTGGAAAAATGAAGCAATGAAATCACTCCTACTACTATAACACAACGCTACACGCTACGAGTCTATCTACCCCGAGAACTACGACCACACTCCGCGAAAAATGAAGAATTACCGAGGACTTTCCTCATCCTTATCCTCGTTATTGTTGTGAACGCTGACACCACCACTCTCTTTCTCCTCGGGCTTTTCCAGGAGGTCCCGGTACCTCTTCCTCCACGAAACTTCCGCCTCGTTCGGATCCATGATTTGCCACGCCCGCGCGAACGCGCGCGCCTCTCTTGCCTCCTCTCTCGTGTTTTCTTCTTCGTTTTCTTTCGTTTTCGTCAAGAAGTGTTCGCATTTGGTTTTCAGCGAGGATAAAAATTGTCCTTTCTTCTTCTTCTTCGTCTCGATGTCTTCGATGTCGTTCTCGCTTTTCGAACCACTTTTGCTCCTTCTTGTCGGGAGTGGTTTCCCGGTGTGATTTTCAATCGATTTATAAAAGTCCTCCCAAAACTCTTCGCAGTTGTCCATCTCGCCGTATCGGTAGTATCGAGTCAGTTGGAATCTCGGTGCTGTGATGTTTTTCGTCGCGTTAGAGAGAGAGAGAGAGAAAACATCGGTCAGTCGTGCACTCAAAGCAGAGAGAGAAAAAAGAGCGGAGAACGAAACGCACAGTAACACTCCCAGATTTTCCCGAACGCGAGTCCAACCGTTTCTTGTTGTTGTTCTCCTCGATGATTTTCGGTCGCAGAAGTAGTACTCCCAACAGTTCGTCTGGATTCGTTTGATTCTTCGTCTTTGCTATTCTTCTTCTCAGCGCCACCGAAAGGAAAGGCAAAAGAAACGGGCATATCTTTACCAGCAAAAGAGGTGATTTTTCCCCGCGATGTGACGTTATAAAGAAGAACGCGCATTTATTCACACACACACAGCACACACTCTCTCGAAAGAAGAATGGCACACGCAGTTCACGGATTTTGCGCTTCTGTCGTTGCGTTCACGTCGTCGACTTCGAGAGGGAGGAAAGTTCGTTCTTTGTCTTCTTCTTCTTCTTTGAACGACAATGGGAACATCACATGGTCCGTGACACGTCGTTTTCCCCGGGGGCGTATCTTCTCGAAGACGACGAGGAAGAACAACAACGGCGCAGTCGCGGAACCGAGCGGGGATGTCGAGCTTGACTTCGGCGCGCTCTCGAGCGAGTCCGTGTGGATAAACCCAGCGAATAACGAAAACTATACGCTCCAAACGCAAATCTTAAAGCTCACCCACGACACGACGGTTATCCGCTCCTTAGACTGGGACCGGGACAGATTCGATATCGAATTCGGGTTAGAGAAAGGCACCACGTATAACTCGTACGTAATCAAAGGCACAGAAAAAACAGTTTTAATCGATGCGAGTCACGAGAAATTCGAACAGTTATACATGGATTCCTTAGCTTCGGTGGTTGGAAACGACGATTTGAGTTCGATCGATTACGTCGTGTGTTCGCACACGGAACCGGACCATTCCGGATTGATCGGCAAAGTGTTGGAACGAGCGCCGAACGCGACCGTGGTCGGGACGAAAGTGTGTTTGGCGTTTTTGGATAACTTGGTGCAAAAGGAGTTCAACAAGTTAGTGGTGAAAGGTGGAGACGTGCTCGAATTAGGCGACGGGAGGCAGTTGAAATTTGTTCCGGCGCCGAATCTTCACTGGCCGGATACCATGTTCAGTTACGACACGGAGAGCGAGTTCGTGTACACGTGCGACGCGTTTGGCGCGCATTACTGCACAAAGGACGTCTTCGACGAAGAGTTACCGAAACTCATGCCGCATTTTAGTTTTTACTACGAGTGTTTGATGAAACCAAACGCGCGATCGGTGTTGACGGCTTTGAGGAAGTGCGAGGCTGACGGAGTGAAGTTGTCCACGGTGTGCACCGGACACGGGCCAATTTTACAACGCAACTCAGAAGAACTCATCGGGGACTATAAAAAGTGGTCCGAGAAAGCTTTGGAGAAAGCGAAATCGTCCGTGGTTGTTTTTTATACCGCGGATTACGGGTTTAGCGATCGATTGTCGCAATCAATCGCCAGAGGTGTGGTGAAAACCGATTGCGAAGTGGCGATGTTGGATTTGTCCACCTGCGACGCGCAGCAAATCGTCGAGGAGGTTGGTCGTGCGAGCGGTATCGTTTTGTTAGCGCCGCCGAACGCGAAGGAGGAGATACAAGATAACGTAGGCGTTTTAATAGGCGCGGTGAAGCCAGGGAAGCAAAAGATTTTGGTGTGCGAGAGTTACGGCGGCGACGACGAACCGGTGGACCCGTTGATGCGTAAATTCGCCGAGATTGGTTTGCAAGAATCGCAGTCGCCGTTGAAGTGCCAGTCGTCGCCGACAGAAGGGACGTACCAGTTGTACGAGGAAGCTGGGACGGATTTGGGTCAGTTGTTGACGCAAAAAGAAAAGTTGAAGGAGATGAAATCGAGCATGTCCGCGGACGTCGCGAGAGCGTTGGGGAGAGTCTCCGGCGGATTGTACATTGTCACCGCGGTGCAAGGGACCGCGAAATCTGCCATGGTCGCCTCTTGGATCGCGCAAGCGTCGTTCGAACCCTTAGGATTTACCATTGCCGTCGCGAAAGATCGTGCGATTGAATCCTTGATGCAAGTCGGCGATAGTTTTGTTTTGAACTGCTTAGGCGAAGACGGTTTCGAAGCGCCGATGAAACACTTCTTGAAACGTTTCCCTCCCGGCGCGGATCGATTCGAAGGCGTGGATTGGAAACCGGCACCGTGCGGATCGCCGATTTTAGCCGACGCCGTGAGTTACGTGGAGTGTAAAGTCGTTTCCAGAATGGACGCGAACGATCACTGGGTGATTTATAGCGAAGCCATCGACGGCGGCGTGTTCAACAAAGACGCGAAAACGGCGTCGCACTTTAGAAAAGTTGCCACGTATTATTAAAAAAATGTACATCACAACAAAGTATATATCCTCTCTCCATCGCTCTCTTCTCCTCACAGATTAATCGTCCCGGCGTACCAACTCGACCTTTTCCTGTCCTTCTCCTTCTTCAAACCGGCGTCGTCCAGAACGCTCTTCGTCGCGCCGACGACCAGCGTGCTCGTCCGCGCCGTCCCGATCGACATCGCCGGCGTCGGCGGCCGTTCCGAAATCTGCGGTAGAATCGCCGCGCACGTAATCGCCACCGCCGTGAGCGTGCGCAACAAAATATTCTGTTTGCGCTCTTTCGACGGGATCGCCATCGTCGTCAGTTTCTTCGACAAGGCTTTGTCGAAGGACTTTTCAACCTCTTTTTCCTTTGAGGTTTTGCTCTCATCATCTCTCGTCCTCTCGTCTTTTTCCTCGTCGTTGTTTTTACTCTCGATTCTGCTCGTTCTTTCCGTTTGTCTTCTTCTCATTAACGACGATGAACTTGTCGTTCGGCCGCTGAAGGATGCCGCCGAGACGGAGTTTCTTCTGTCTCGCGCGGACGATGATTGTTCTCGGAAAGGTCCAATTGCACTAACGGAAATTACATCGGAGGAGGAACGATGGGTGTGGCGCGGTGCGTTTTTATGCGCGTGTCTTTTCGTCGCACTTCCGAGGAAGCAAGATGTCGACGAATACGTCGCCATGGAGTGAGAAGAACGCATGACAGAGAGAGACAGAGTATGTTTTTACCCCGCGCGTTAAAAGTTGTGAAGTGTTTTTTCTTGGGGGAAGTGACACGTAAGGAAAAAACAACACAAAAAAGAGAGGAAAAGTACAGTCAGAGGGGACGAATTCTTTCGTAATCTCTTTCAGGCAGCACGAAAGAGGAGAAAAGAGATCTTTTTTGTTGGCTGTTTTGTATGAACGTATGAAAAGGAAAGCGAAAGCTGTTGCGCGTTTTGTAAAAATAACGTGTCTCTTTTGTACGTTTTCCGATATGGTAATACAACGGGATGTGAATGTAAGAATCCCTCAACAAAACTACTCTCTTTCTCTTTCTCTTTGTGTGTGTGTGTGTGTGTATATATATATACAATATCAACCTGTGTGTATCTCTTTTCTGACGCGTATTCGTGCGCGATATTTTTCCTCCTGTTTTTAACTGACGGTGCGGCCAAACGCGACCGCGGAGATGTAGAGATTTTTCGCCCACTTTTCCTTGACGTGCGTTCGTGGAAACGCGGACGTTCTCAGCGTCTCTTGCGTCTCGTCTCCTGGTCGTCGACGAGGGATGGACAAAACGAACGCGGCTTGGTCCGGAGTGGCCGCGCAACACGTGATTCTGAAACCGCAATCCCATCTGCGGTGGATGCCTTCGGACGGGTACATGTAATCCAACTCCGCACACTGATCTACTAAACCGGCATTTCTGGACATGCAAATAGCCCATCTCGTAGCACATGTGGCCATGGAAGTCACGTAAAACCCTTCCTTCCATTTTTTGTTTATCCATTTAAACGGGAACGAGTCGGAAACTTTGTATGATTGTTGCGTGTACGGCGTGCCCTTGGACATGATGACCAAAGCGGACCCGGTCGTCGATCCAGCCAAAGAGGTGATGTAATAGCCATCGTCCCATTGCTCCAAAATCCATTCTTTCGGTAAGAACTGCGTGCTCAAATTCCACATTTGCGCGGAATACCCGGTCCCGGCGTCCATGATTAACGCCCACAACTCTTGCGCGCAAGACACCGAACTGACGAATAAACCGTCGTCGTTGCCTTTTTCAATGTGTTGCTCCACTCTCGAGTTGGCCACGTTGTAGTGATATCTTTGTTTCATCGGTTTGTGCGCGTTGTAAATGGTGATCCACTGTTGCGCCGGAATTCCAATTCTAACCTTCTTCTTCGCCGCTCCTTTATCGTCTTCTTCCAAGTTGCCCATATCCGTCGCTTTTCGTTTCATTCCAACTTTCTTCGCGCCGTCCGTGCTAATCGGTCGTCTCCCTGGTGGACCACACAACGGTTCGAACAACGCCGCCATCGCCGCGTATTTCGGTTCCTCGTCAAATTTCAAGTTAATCACCGCCTCCATGAACTGTCTGTACGCCGGCGGCGAATACCGACACAAACTCTCCGCGCACGTCGCCATCTTCTTCTTACACACCAAAAAGCCTTTGTTATCGCCTTGATAGCCTTGCCACGGCAATCTCCCTTTCAACAAAAACAGCAAAGTGTACGCCAAACTCTCCAAATCGTCTCTTCTCGACGCCGTTCTCCCCAAATGCGCGTGCACGCTCGCGTATCTCACCGTCCCTCGAAACACGTCCGGCCTTTGGTCGTAATCGACGTGTGCCGCGCACACCGGATCTCTCCATCTCGTCGCTAAACCTAAATCAACCAAATACAGCTTCTTCTCCGTCGGCGTCCCCGGTGGTCCGAGTAAAAAGTTCTCCGGCTTAATATCCCCGTGCACGAACCCTTGTCTGTGAAAATTCTCCAAAATTGCCAGCGCTTCCACCGCGATGCACGAAACCATCTCTTGCGACATCGATTGTCCGCACGTGTTCCATTTATCCCACAACGAAGGCCCAAGTAAATCCATAACCATCACGTACCATTCCCCTTGTCTCCCTTTAAAATGTACTTTCGGAACGCCTAAAATTCCGCCTAAAGAATTATACACCGACCACTCGTACGGCGGTCCGTAGTTGCACCCTTTGCTCGATCGGTGCTCGAATTTCAAGGCGATTTCGTTCGCTCCAGGACCGATGTGTTCGTTCGCGCCTTTCGCCGTCGACGTCGTCGCTCTTCTCCCAACGTACACTTGGCCGAAACCGCCTTTCCCGAGTTTCCTTTCCACGATGTATACCGGTGAGCCGCCGACTTGTGTCTGTTTTACGTTTAAGAGAGAAGTTTAAGATCAGATTCCGTCGACGCGCTAAAGTGCGGTGCGCTTTCATCGAAACATCGCCGCCTTTCGCGAAAGAAAGAGAATCAGAGAGAGAGAGAAACGAAACAAAACTTTGAGAGCATAAAAGAAGCGCACCTTCTCTGGAACTGGCGCGGAGGCGCCGTCTTCGTCCGCTTCCGCGTTTTCGCGATCGTCCGTCGGTTCTTCGACCATCTTTTCTCTCGTTATTCAAACGTGTTTTGATTTGATCGATGACTTTACGGAAAGAAAGAAAGTAAAAAGAAAGAGTAGTTTTCGAAAAGAGACTGCGCGACGCCAAGTGATGCGCGAAAAGAGTCGATCAGTTTACTGCGCGCGTGGTGTTTGAGCGCGTTTTTAAGCGCGTTTTTCACAGAAGTCGTTTTGTGTGAAGAGAAAAAGAGCAGAGATTTTGAGTAAAAGAAGGAAAGAAGGAATTCTGAGATTTTTAGTAAACACACACGCAACAAAGAGCAACAAAAACTCTTTCTCGCTCGAGGAAGTATTACTGTTCAGATGATGATTTGCTACTCTTTTACATAAAACTGCTCAAATCGGTGATGGCACCACCGCAGACTTCGACGACGACGCACCCGTTCGTGTTCATATCGTTGTGCATCTCGCGAATTTTCCCTTCGTACGAGAGCGCTAAACACGCGCCGCACGCCGGTTCGACGAGCGCTCGGTGGTGGTTGGCGAAGTTTTTACACGCGTCGATCGCTTGGTCGTCGGTGACGGTGGTGGAGTGAATTCGGGGGGACTTGCCTTCGCGTTTCCATTGTTTGGTTAAATCGAACGCGGATGGAGAGACTTGGGCGGCGCCGAGGGATTTGGCGACGGAGGTGATCGCCGGCAAAGTGACAAGCTCGTTTTTTTGGACGGATTGGTACAACGAGTCGCATCCGACGGTTTCGCTGACGACGACGTCGGTTTTCGCCCAACCGACTTCGCGTAAACCTTGCGCGATGCCTAGAAGTAAACCGCCGCCACCGACGCAGGTGCATATAAAACTCGGCGGGACGGTTTCGCCGGCGTCTCGTAACTGCGCGCACATCTCGTGCACCAGCGTCGCGTGTCCGGTCCACGTGTCTTCGCCTTCAAACGGGTGCGCGAAAAACGCGTCTTCCTCCGCGGCAATCTTTTCCGCGAGCTCGTTCGCTTCCGACCATTGTTTCCCGTGCACGATCACTTTCGCTTCGTACGATTCCAACCGGTCTCGAATAAACTCAGGCGTCGTCTCCGGAACCACCACGGTCGTCTTCGCGCCCAATTTGGATCCGCTATACGCCACCGCCAAACCCGCGTTCCCGCCGCTGCTCGAAACGAACGTCTTCTTTCCATCCAATAGTAATGCCTTCTGACACGCGTACCCTAACCCTCTCAGTTTAAACGACCCGGACGGTTGACAGTTGTCCATCTTGATGTACGTTTTCCGTTCGTTTCTTTCCGAGAGCGGTTGCGAATAAATCAAAGGCGTGGACACGTGCAACGGCCCTGAAGTCGAGAGAAAACCACCACTCTTTTGTTGTTGTTGAAAGGTTTGTGGCAACATCGTCCCTCGAGGACCGAAATTGAACCACTCCAACTTGAGTTGTTCGTCAAAAGCGGAGGAGGAAGAGGAGGCTCGAACGTCATCGTTTCTTCGTCTTTGTTTCTTCGGATGACGATTCTTCTTTAACAACTTCGTCCTCGAATAATCGGAAGAAGAAGAAGAAGAACAAAAAGAAGAAGAAGAAGAAGCCGTTGATCGAAACGACGACGACATGAGTATCTCTTATTACTAACTCTCTCTCTGCTGCTATGGTTGTATTGCTATTAAATATTTCTATCGTGCTATTTTAAATGCCGCCCCTTAATGAAGCTCCTCTCTAATAGGACTAATAGTACTACTCAAAGTATTCTTCTTCTTCCTCTTCCTGAGTTTCGCCGCGTGGTTACTCTTGTGTCGAACAGCCACGCCTTTACTCTCGAAATACTTCGCCAATTTCACCTTCGATATGCATTTCATCCGCAAACCGTTCTGGCAAAGGGTCTTGACCTCGTCCAAGTCGAGCGGTTCCATGCGCAAGATGGAAGCGTACACGTCGCGAGAGGATCTGAGAAAGGCGGTGAGTTTGGCGTCGAGCGCTCGCTCGTCCGTCTCATCTTCTTGTTCTTTTTCTTCTTCTTCTTCTTCGTCCGTTCTCGGTGTTCTTTCTCCTCCTCCTCTTAAAGTACTCGTCGTTGCGTTCTTCCGTTTCTTTGTCGCCATCCCGACGCCGACGGCGTTCGTTGCGTTGTTGTTGTTGCACGCGTTCTGATCCCGTTGACTTAAACTCAACAACTCCTCCTCCAACCGCTGCGAATACGCCGCCCCGTCGCCTCTCTCCACCATCTTCTCCGTCCAAATGTTCATCAAACAATCAATCATAGCCGTTCGTGAACCGAGTCGTTTCATACCAAACTTCGCCAACTCTTTCGCGAGCTCTTGGTCGGTTTTCGTGGAGTAATCCGGAGGCGACGAGAGAGGCGCTCCTAATCCTCCTCCTTTTCCTCCTCCTCGCCCTCTTTGCGCGTCGTCGTCGTCTTCCTCGTCGTCGAAATCGTTTCGCAGAAAAGAACTCTCCTCCAAAGGTGTTGGTTCCGCCTCCAAAGTCTGTTGGTCTTCTTCTTCTCTTTGTGATTGCTTTTCCTCGCACCTCTTCTCCGCCGCTCTTTTCAATAACCGCCACGCCAGCGGTTGCGGTTCTTCTTCTTCTTCTTCTTCTTCTTTCTCTTCCTCTTCTCGCGTCAAGTCGATCGGCGCCGAGGAAGAAGACAACAAACTCTTCTCCTCCACCTCTTCTTTGTCTTCTTCTTCTTCTTCACCCGATGAAGACACTTCCCCGGGGAGCAGTAAAAAACCTCGCTCGTCCCTGCAAACAAACAAACGATTATAACGCGTCCTTAGTCTCGGTTTTCAGAGAGAGAGAGAGAGAGAGAGAGAGAGAGAATGCGCGAAGAAAGAGCACATCGCGTGCACACGATGATGCGCGTAAAACCAAAAACGGGGAAGAAGACAAACAAATAAATCTCACACTCACGTTGGAAACCCGGCTCGATTTAAAATTTCTCTCTGACACTCTCTCAAAGAATCCGTGCCTAAATGAAGCATGACATCTTGCCAGCACGGTAAAAGGAGACGAGTAAGAGGAGGAGGATTTCCGGGCATCTCTCTCGTCTCTCTTCTCCTTTGCAACAACAAGCGCGCAGCAAATATAAAATGACCCGTTTTTTTTCTCGTTGGTGTTTCTTTTTTCTGTTCGTGTGACGGGTTGCGGTGTTGTTTCGAAAGAGAAAAAAATAATAATGTGAGCACTTTCTGTTCTCGACAGCTCTTTCTTGCTTGAGAGAAAATCCATATAAGATTTCTCTTTTCACACGTCATTTATTACGCTCGAAAACACACTCACGTGACTGTTTCCGCATTTTTTATCGTATCATCTCTTCTCTCTTGTTTTTAACACACAGAAGAAGAAAACAGAACACATTTACACAGAAGAAGAAGAAGAAGAAGAAGAACATAAAGAGCAGCGCAAAGAATATGTCGACGAGTTGCTGTAACGTGTCGTCGTCTTCTTCGCGCGCGTCGTCGTGGAGAAAACTTTCCCCTCGTCGTCACCGCGAGACGAAGATGATGGATAATAAAAAAGCGACGAAAACGAGAGGAAAGAGCGTTCTTCGCGCAAAGCAGGAGGAGGAACAAGAACCCGCGGAAGAAGAAGAATCGAATCCAAAGAAAGGGAGAAACACGAAATGGTTGCGTCGGGCGTTTAAGACGTACCGGGATATCTCTCAAGACGGTTTCGTGCAACAAATCCCAACCGCGGAGGATTTGACCAGTGGCGTGGAGAAATCGCTGAATAAGAGAAATCTGTCGTTGCCGGATTTACCGGACGCGGAGGACGTGAAAGAGTTGATTTCGAGAGACCCGAAAGAGTTCATTCCGGAACTTCCAGAGTTTGAACTTCCACGGCTGGAGAATGTCGTCGAGGACGCGAAACCGTTCTTGGCGAGTTTAGCGGATGGGATTAAGAAGTCGTTCGCGAAGCGAAACATCGACGTTCCAAAAGTACCGACGAGCGTGGAAGAGGTGAGAGAGACGGTCGCGGAGAAGACGAAGTCGGTGAAAGTGCCGGAAGTGCCCGATGCGGGCAAATTGGCGAGAGGTGTGAAAAAGTCCATCGCAAAGAGGAAAGGCGGGGCGTACGAAAGCGCGGACGAAGGCGCGAAGGAGGCTGAAATTAAAGCCGCGCTGAAGAAAGCGGAAGATGTCAAGGCGAAGTTTAAGAAGATGGAAGAGGAGGTGGCGAAAGCGAAGCGAGAGAAGATTGAGGCGGAACAAAGAGCGGCGGCGGAAGCGATGGAGGCGGAAATTGCGAAGAAAAAAGCGGAGGCGGAAGCTGCCGAACAAGCTGAGAGAGATGCGGAGGAGGCGAGAATTCGAGCGGCTGAGGAAGAAGAAAAAGCGAGAATCGAAGCTGAAATGAAAGCGCAAGAAGAGGAAGAGGCGAGAATTAAAGCGGCGGAAGAGGAAGAACGAGCAAGAATCGAAGCTGAAATGAAAG
>Ga0209335_10000534_pt1 | contig 46139 bp, 30 predicted proteins | sample COG_09_FD_184753 | JGI IMG/M metagenome (GOLD analysis project Ga0209335, IMG submission 184753) | Pelagic Microbial community sample from North Sea - COGITO 998_met_09 (SPAdes) (version 2) | ecosystem: Environmental > Aquatic > Marine > Neritic zone/Coastal water | place: Helgoland, sampling...
CGGCGCTCGCGAGAACAACGTCACCTACGAGTCCTACGCCTTCCAAGCCAAATTCACGTGCGACTCCGTGGACGACGGACCGATCAACTCGTGCAAACCAAAATCGAGCTCCGAACGAGCCGCGTCGGCAAAGTTAGCCAAAGCCAAGGGCGCGACCATTTCCCGCGAGGAAGCCACTCGCGAGGCTAGAGAGTTTCAAGCGTCGCTCGTCGCCAAGGAGAAGCGTTGGTTGAAGCCGTCCACCTGGTTCGCTTCCAAGGACTAAATTTCATCATACGATCATATTTATATGTGTACTTTTAATTCATATTCATTTAACAACACACACGTCAAACAACCAATCGTATATATAAGTGCGTTTTCTTTTCTCTCTTCTGCTCTTCTTTTTCTTCTTCTTCTTAATCTTCTTCTTCTGGCGCTTGAGAAGCAGTCCTTCGGTCGCGCGTGTGCTCACATTTTGTATTTCTTTTTCCCAAGCTTCTGCATTCCTCACAACACGCTTAAAGGGCAGATATTTAAAATTTCCAATTTAATGCTCTTTGCCTTCCGACCTCTTCCGCGTTTTGGTCGACTGCTCAATCTTCTGGCGACGAAATCGAAGCGCAACCGATGTATTTATCATCGTCGTCAAAACCGGGGGTTCGTTGTTGCTGGCGTTGGTGAGGTTGTTGGTGAGGAAAATCCTTCGTCTTCTCGCGACAAAAACAAAAGGGAAAAGAGAACGAGAAAAGACGCTTTACACTCCGCGCTTCGAGAGATTTCTAACTCTTCTTCGAACGACGACGACGGTTCTTCGCGCGAGCAAAAACAACCGGACGGAAGATTCCGGGAAACTGCGATCGATAAGGCGAAATCGCAAGCGTTAAGGTTTCTCGCGGCGAAACCTCGGACGAAGAAAGAATTGGAACTAAAATTGGTGGAAGACAAAGGGTACGAGGTGGAAGACGCGCGAGAAGCGCTGGAGGAAATCGAACGGTTAGGATTACATTCGGACAAGTTATACAGCGAACAGTGGGCGAGAATGAAATGGAGACAATCGAGGTGGAATAAGTGGAAAGTAGCGAGTGAGTTGAAGAGGAGAGGGGTAGATGAGAACGACGTCGAGGACGGGTTGTGGAAGGTGTACGCGGATTGGGAGCGGTCGCTCAGGGAGGAGTTGCTGAACGCGTGCAGGGATTACGAAGACGCGTGCAGCGGAGTGTACGATGACGGTACTACGAATAACAACAGCGAGGTTTTGCGGTTTACGCACGAATCCGACGTGAGCGTCTCTGGAGCGGAAGGTGAGGACGAAAGCGCGGTGGTCGGGAAACGCGCGAGCGAACTCTTCGCCTCGGCTCGAAAGCAGTGGGTTTCGGGAGCGTCCGCGCGATATTTAAAGGACGATTCCGAGGCGAAAACCCGACGACTTTTCGCGTGGTTGCAACGCAGAGGGTTCGATCATAACGTCGCCCGAATTGTCGCGGAGACGTTGAAAGAGGAAGACCAGAGAGAACGGTGGCGACGAGAAGAAGAGGAAGAGAAGGAGGAGGAGAGCGTTGGAGAATAAAATTAGAGCGCAAATACGCAGTAGACTAGGAAGAACAGAACGCACGTAAAAAACGCGATGTAGCATTCACGAAGCACACTTTATTAGAGAGCATTTCATTTTGCGACGACGACCGCGAGGATGAAAACGAGAACGAAGAATACGAAGGTGAGGAAACGCACTCATCAATCGTCCGCGTACGAGAAGTCTCTTCAGTCTCTTCCCCTTTTCTAACCACCGTAAGTCGTCACAACACAACACACGACCAGCATCATCATCGGTACACTATAAATGGGCAAAAAAATCGCCATCATCGGTGGAGGTGTCTCTGGCCTCGCCTGTGCGCAGCGATTAGCGGCCGAGTCCGAGTCGAGCATCGATTCCATCGTCGTCTTTGATACCGGAAACCGCACGTGTGGAGGAAGAATTTCTTCGCGAATGGATAAACAAAGCGGATATGAGTTTGATCACGCGGCGCAGTATTTCTCGGTGAAAGACAACAAAACAGAGTTTGCCGAGTACTGTCGAGAGGCAACGAAGAGAGGAGAATTGTACGCGATCGATGATTTGAGCCGATACGGGATTTTAATGAGAGAAGAAGATAAACAGCAGCATTACGTTTTTCGTCGATTTGAGGACGAACTCGTGAGATACGCGTCGAAAGATGGATTTCGAGCGTTTATCAAACATTTGGAGGAGTCCGTTTTAGATGTCGCGAGCGATAGGAAGAACAGAATAGAACGCCCTCAGTGGGTTGGATCGATGCAAAAAACCAACAGCAACACGTGGCTCTTAGCGAATACGCAGGATCGATCGCGGAAAAATTACAGAGAGTTGGGAGAATACGATTTCGTCGTCATCGCGCATAACGGTAAGTGCGCGTTTAATTTGATGAAAACGGCAGTGAATAATAACGCGGAAAAGAAGAACGAAAGTCCCAAGATTTTGAGCGCGCTGAAAGCGAGCTTTGGTATCAAGACGAGAGAGGCTCTGTATAAGAAACGAGAGTTGGTCTTGAGCAGTATTTGGTCCGCTAACGTTGCGATTGGGAATTTAGACGAAGACACGATGCAAAAGTTGGACGCGTTTGATGGCGCGCACGTGATAGAAAACGAGAGTTTGGCGTATATTGGGAACAATACGTTGAAGAAAAAGAAGAAGGATGAGATGAATTCCATCCGAGAGATTACGCTTTTGTCGACGCCTGTATACGGTAAACGAAACAAGTGCCCGCAAGAAGCAATTCCCGCGGCGTTCGCGGATAAAGTCCAATTAGATTTAGTAACAGAGTTGGAAAAGACTTTAGGCATAGCTCCGAACGTGATCAGCAACAACGTCGTTTTCTCCAAAATGCAACTATGGGGCGCAGCAAACGGATTAACGGTAGCCAACAACGAGTACCTGTTCGACGCTAATGCCTCCGTCGGCGTGTGCGGCGATTGGCTCACTACCGACGATCAATCGCCAAGCGTAGAAACTGCAATGCGATCGGGTTGGCGCTTAGCTGAGGCTCTTTTACACGAATCGACCGAAAACCACCTCCAAGTCAACTGGAAACCGGTTCAAAACGCGTCCGCTCTCGGACTGACCGTCCCTGGAGCGGATCTGCCGGATCCTCCTCCGGAAGAGGCCGACGACGCGAAGAACGCCGCGGGAAAAAAAACGTCGAGAAATACTCAGCAAAGGAGAAAGCGCGCTCGCAAGCCACCGGTGACGGCGACGACGACGATGTTCGCGCGAGCGAGCATCCGCGTTTAATTGTTTTCTTCAATTTTTCTCTTCATTTATTTTCCAAGCAGTACGAGAGAAGAAACACAAAAACACACAACATGTCGAGACTCGTCCTTCACGCCACGACTTCTGCGACGACTTCCTCTTCTTTTTCGAGCAGACGACGACGACGACGGCGTTCTTCCCTCAAAGCTGTTCCCTCCTCCTCCTCGACTTCGATGATGATGATGATGAGCTCGAGATTCTCGTTAGGGAAAACGTCTTCGTTCCGACTCGATGCTCGCGAAGACAGACGACGACCAGAGCGATCGAGAAGAAGAAGAAGAAGAATACAAAAAACCACGACGCAGAGCTTTTCGCTTTCCTTCCAATCTCTCAGAGATTGGTGGAAACGTTCCGCGAAGATCGATAAAAAAACCATCGCGAGTTTAGGCTCCGCGTGTTTGCTTTCCTACGGATTCGTCTCCAACCTCTTCTACGTGTCCAGTTTACTCGTGGCGACGTACACGTCGATCAAAGCGACCGGGCAGTCACCGGTGACCTCTTCGGAATCCTTAAAGGTTTTTGCGAGCTCTTACTTTGGGTTGTGGATGATACAAAACGTCGTACGTCCGGCGAGGTTCGCGTTTAGCGTCGCGATAAGTCCCAAGACGGATACGTTGGTTGAGTTTTTCCAAAAGTATGTCCCAGGGAACAAAAAATCGTACGCGTTTGGATTGACGGTGTTTTCGGTGAACGTGGTCGGGACGATCGCGTATATGTTTGGCGGGTTTGCGCTGATTTATGCCATGACTGGAGTACCTTTGGATGTGGGGAAGTTATTCGGGGCGGCCGTGGCGGCGAAGAAAGCAGGCGGGGTTGTGGCGTGACGACGTTCCCGCTCGCGCGTGCGTGTGTACTTTATACATTTTAAGAGTGTTGTTGTTGTATTAAAACATTTTCTCACGCGACAAACGCTACAGAGCCGACGTAGAAAACGATGGGCGATTTTCTAGACGCGTTGCGAACGGCGACTTTAATCGTTACCGTGTCAGCGCTTTCGAAGAGTTGTTTTTTGTTTCGGAGGAAATCCGAGAGAGACTCTCCTCCGTCGCCTCGCGTAAATTCGTTTTTGAAACTCGCAAACGCTTTCTCGTAACAGCCGCTTTGCCATCCATCGTCGCTCGTCGCGGTCTCAAACCGCGCGTTTGAGGAGAAGATGACACTCGCATCGTTGTTGGAAAACACTCCTCCGTCGCGCCAAAAGTAGAATTCGATTTGTAAGGTGAGCCTCGGGAGAGGTTGCGGATACCGCTCTCTCGCCACGAAGACGTTCAAGCGATTGAATCGAGAAAACGTTTCGAGGAATACTTTGCCGTCTGTGATTTTTTTGCCCAACGCGAACGCGCCTTCACCGTACAGTTGTATTTTGACACTCCCTGTACTCCCGCTGCCGTCTTCTTGACCGTCGATACCGATGGCAATGTTATTCCTTTCCTTCACGCCCCAGGAGAAAGACGAATCCCATCCGGATTCAGATTTACCGGCGCCGAAAAGGACCGACGACGACGACGAAGAGGAGGCTATTTTTTTCGCGTATTGCAAAGCTGTAGTGCACGTGTACGGTACACGACGTTCTCCGCATTTTTTCGCGCCGCATTGCTTATCGACTTGCCAATTAGCGGTTAAACTCGGATAGCAAAGTTGTTGTTTCGGTGTCTCGTTCAATTTCTCCTCCTCCTCCTCCTCCTCCTCCCGAAGAAGTTGGTCGATGAACTTGTCAAAGTTGAGTTCTCTCCGGCGTCCTCGCGAGGCGTCGGGTTCGTCGCAATAGACCCCGCATTTGTTTCCTCGACAACACTCTCCCCACTCTTCCCACGGTCCAGCTTCGGGCTCGGTACAATTTGAGGAGTCGATGGAAAGTGGAGAGGACGAGAGCGTTTTCAATGCTCTGTCGACCGTTCTCGGCTCGATGCTGAAAAACACCTTTTTCTCCTCGGAAAGGCTATCGCTCCTTCCTTCGATCTTCACACATTTTTCCAGTCGCTCGATGAACTTGTCGTTGCCGTGTTGCACGAAGAAGTAATAATTGTCCTTGGCGTTTGATGTGATATCGTCCAAAAAGTTACTCTCGTCGGCGACGACGTATATCGATTGCTTCGCATCCAACACCGTCCCGGGCGCGAACGTCCAAACTTTCATTTTATTGCTACCGCACGCGATCGAAAATCCGGAGATGTCCGCAGCTGCGGGTAAATTATTCTCGATTTCTATCCACGAACGCAAACCGATACCAGTATCATCTATATCCGAAAACGCTTTTATATTTACGCTTTCCAAAATCTCTCCTTCAGTGACCGTCTTTGGGATCATATCGGAATACGTCTCGAACAACTGTTCTCTTCGTAACTTAACGCTTTGCGATAACAACTGCAAAACACCTTGATCGATCGATCGAATGCCACCAACTTTCCATTTTACGGAATCTCTCAGCGCGTCTCGTCTAATTGTCTTCAAAGTTCTCGCGACGTATCGTTCGATAAAGTTCGTTCCTAAAATATCGTTCATTAGCGTTCGCAACCGTGCAAAGTACATCGCGCGAGTTCGATCGGTTTTCAAAATGACGTTGACGAGTTCGTTGTAAGTGCTTTTAGCTTCTTGCGCGATACCTTCGGAATAGAATATATCTTGAGGATGTTCTGAATCGCAATACAGCGGCGAGTTGAACTTCTCGCACGTTAAAACGCAGTATCGAGTGCTTTTCGGCGAACAATCGCGCTTGGGGCATAGCGCAAGGCCGTATCTGTTGTCCGCCGGCAACGCGTCTTCTAAATCCCAAGGCAAACGACTCCACCGCTTTGTTTTCGCGTTTCGAAAGACGTAATAATTTTTTGCGCATCGATCGTTGTTCAATAATATCGTTTGCGCTGCCATCTCGTTAATCACAGAGGGAACGTCTAAAATTTGGAACAGCACTTTTTCCGCGTACACTTGTTGGCTCGTACCGAGGGCGTATTTTTTCGCCCTCGCGATGTTTGTCGTGAAATCCCAAAGATCGTCTACCGTCTTGGACTTTGCCGGATACGACTTGCGCCAAATTTGAGGGCAATACCCATCTCGCTCGGACCATCGGCGTGGCCAATCTGGAGTCGCCCAAGGGCATTTCGATAAAGACGCGTTCGGCGCTCGAAGATTAGAATACTTCCAGTTTACGGCTTTATACAACGAGTTTTGTTCGTCCCACATTTTCCGGCGTTTGAGGTACGTCTCATCGATTTGTTCCACGAACGAGAAAAGTCCGTAGTACTTACCGTTGACTTGAACGTGCACGTGAAAAGTCGTCGGCGCGGGTACTTTTGCAACGTCCATGATTGCATTCGCTAAATTTAATCGCATGTACGTCTCTTCGCCGGGCTCTTGCCATTGAGAATTCAAATTGAACTCCTCCACCGCCGGTTCGCCTTTATTCCAAACGAATTGTTCGCCTTTGAAATCAAACTTAAACTTATGTTTCGGCCAATCTTTTGGTGGGAGTTCTACTCCAACCTTTTCTTCGTCGCGCCCAGAACCTCGTCGCCTTATTTTCACCTCGTCGTAAAACTTCCCGTCGAAGAAAACTTTCGCCGTCGTCCCCCGATCGGTCGTCATGTCCTGTTCGTTCGCGCGTAAAACGTGTAAAACAGGCAAATTTGTGTCGCTTTTCAAACTCGGACTCACGATCGCGACCGCGTAATACGGATACTGACTTTGAGAAACCACGGTGACTTCCTGGTCGTCTTTCTTCGCGTCTTCCTTCGGCGAACGCAACGGCTTTTTGTCGCCGCTCTCCGTCCACGCCTCGGCGCGAAACAAAACCACGTCTCCATTTTTCGCCCCGAGCTCTTTCCCAACGTCCACCGCGACCGCATACACGCCATCATTTGCCGTTTCATCGGGATACTTCCCATCGTCGCGCATCTTCTCAAACTTCTCTTCCTCGTTCGAGGTCGTCGTCGTCCCCAACAGAAACTTCAGATAGACCTTCCTCTCGTACCCGTGTCCATTTTCCAACCTTGCTCGAACGACGAGCGACTCGTTCGTCTCCAAAAAAGTCCTCCTCCTTTCTCCCAAAGCTTGCGATGATGACGATGAATGCGACGACGACAACTCCAACTTCGGCGTTCTCGTGGTCATCGAAAACGCGTTCGCCGAAGCCCCTCTCTCGTTCTCCTCCTGATCAAACGCAAACGCAAAGCACGAGAGGAAACAGAAGAAAAAGAAGAAGAAAAAGAAAAGAAAAGGAAGCCTCGCCAAACCCGCTTTCCGGAAACAACAACGCGTTCTCATCTCGTCTTCTTCGTGCGCGGGGGTCGCGCGCGACGTGCGTCGTTTCGTGCGACGCATGAGAGAGAGAGAGAACTCGTATTTTTTATGAGATATAAACCAACCTCGTTGCTTTTTTTTTTGTTTCTCTCTCGTGTATTTTTTTTTCTTCTTTTTTTTTCTCTTTTTGTGTCGCTCTCGTGTTTTTTTGTTTGAAATTTTTTTCTCGATTTTTGTCGTCTTTTGCAGATCATCGTCGTCTAAATCCCCGATGATGAAAACGCTATTATAAAACGTACACGCGCGCGCACACGTAAACGCGCTCGGACCACAAACGCGACCCGAAACCGAATCCGAGAGACGAAGAGCCTCTTTCGCGCGTTTACGCGAAGAAGCGCTCTCGGTTTAAAAAAAACAGAGAGAGAGAACACACACCTCTCGAATACCACTCATCCGATTGATTCATTTTTTAAGGGGGCGACCGTTCGAATTCGTATATTTTAACAATGGTGCGTTGGTGTTGTTTGCGCGCGCGAGAGAGATCGTTTTCTCGCACACGCGCGAAGTCGCATCTCCCAGTTTTCCTTTCGCATTCTACGGAGAAAATGCGTTTCGACGTACTCGCGAGGTTTTCGAGCGCGATTTGTGTGCACAGTCGCGCGAGGCTTGCGCGCACTACACCGTAACGCTAACACGTCTTTTCATCTTCTCTCGTTTTTAGAGGCTTAAAAACACCTCGATGCCGACGCAAGACATGGAACGATTCGTCGAACTCTCGCACCGAGAAGAAGAACTCGACGACGAAGACGTAGAAAATGAGAACAATAACAACGAGAATAATAATAACGATGACACTATGAATAACAACAACAGCGTGGGGGGGTCGTTCGAAACGACCACCGAGAAAAACCGGAGGATGATGGAACACAGCAAAAGTCACCCGAGGATGTTGAAGAGTGCGTTTTTACTTCTCAGTTTTGAAAATTTTCACCCGTCGCGCGCGCGCGGTAACGCAACATCTTTATTAAACCGAGAAGAACGAACGCATAAAGTACATATCCGTGCTGACTGACGAGTTTTCAATGTGTTCTTCTTTTCTTTCGTCTCTCTTTTTTATCTCGCGCCGCGCGTAATAAAACAGGTAACGCCACGTCGCACGTGTGGCCTCTGGGCGCGTTGGCGGAACTTTTAGACAACTCTCAAGATCGCGAGTGTGGGTCGACGAGAGTCGAAGTTGACGCGTACGTTTTGAACCCATCGAGAGATAAAGGCGGGTATTGCATCACGGTCCAAGACGACGGCGTTGGAATGGATCGAGCCAGATTGAATAACATGTTATCGTTTGGTTTCTCCGATAAAGAGCATCTTTCTGGCAACGTCGGGAGGTTTGGTATCGGTTTCAAATCTGGATCGATGCGTTTGGCAGACGACGCTTTGATTTTAACAAAGAGAGACGGAATGGCGCACTGCGCGTTGCTTTCGCAGTCGTTTTTAGACGCGATAGGAGCGGACGACATTTTGATCCCGATGTTTTCGTGGAAGATGGAGGATGGGGGCAGGTACCTGGCATCGGAGCCGACGGACGCGACGGAGTGGTCCTCGAACATGGCGATTATTGAAAACTATTGCTTCACGAAATCGGAGAAGGAATTGTTGACGGAAATGGACAAGATTCAAGGGTCGCACGGGACGAGAGTGGTTTTGTTCAACTTACGAAAACGCGAAGGCGAAAGCAACGGCGAGGGTGAGAGAGAGCACGAATTTGACTTCTCCGTTGGGAACGATATTCGCATGTTAGGCGATACGGAGGACAAAAACAACCGAGGCTTGTCGAGTAAAAACACGAGTCGACGCCCTGTGTTTCAACAACACCGAGACGGACAGCAAGCCACGCTGGACGTGCCAGAAGATTATTCGCTGAGAGCCTACATGGAAGTATTGTATTTACGACCGAGGTGTGCGTTTTATTTGCGCGGAGAGAAGATTCAACCTCGATGTCCCATCTCTCGATTGACGAAGGAGTATTACGTCTTTCCGGAATACAAACCGAAAGGTTTAGCGTACGGTATAACCGTCCATTGCGGGTACATCGAGGAAAACTCGAAATTGTGCGGCTTCCACATTTACAACAAAAATCGTTTGATTCGATTGTACCAACGCTTTGCGAGTCAGTTGCAAGCGAATTGCATGATGAAGGACATGCTTGGCGTCATCGAGGCGGATTGTTTGGAGCCGACGCACAATAAGCAAGCGTTCAAGGAATCCGACATGGCGTATCATCGCATGAAAAAACACGTCACGCAGTGTATGAACGATTATTACTTTGGCGTGCAGAATTTACGCTCGGCGGGTAAGAATGGACGCGAGCGCGTCGTCGGAAAAGCGGTGACGCGACCGAAAGGAAAATTGTCGTTGGGTAAAAAACGCAAGCAAGCCGCGACGGATATCATCGAAGACGCCCCCGGCGCCGGCGCCGATACCGAAGACTCGAAGTTGATGAACGCGGCGAAAGCGAACAGACCAATCAACCGGTACAAAGCCATCTTGCAAAGACTGATGTCCGACAGGAACGCGTTTCCATTCTTAGAAAAAGTCGATCCAATCGCGTTGGACATTCCTGATTATTTGGACATCATCTCGCACCCGATGGATTTCGGGACGATTTTTAAACGCTTAGAACCGGAGGATGAACATGGCGTTCCGCTCGAAACGACGTATTATACCGACAGCGATCCGTCAAAGTTCGCCAACGACGTGCGCTTAGTCTTTGCCAACGCATTCACGTACAACAAACCGTCCGAGCTCGTGTACGTTCAAGCGGAAAAACTGGCGCAACTCTTCGAACGCGAGTGGGTGTACAAGTTTCCGTCGTCGGCGTACGGCGCCGGAGGGAGCCTCCAACCGGAAATGTTAAAGAATAAGATCAAAAATTTGTTGGAGACGGAGAAGATGCTCAAGAAGAACGCGAACAAGAAAAGAAAGAAAATGGCGGCGGCGGCGGCGGCGGCGGCGGCGGCGGAGGTAAAGAAGGAACAACCGACTGGGGACGTCCTCAAGACGGAGAACGGCACTGCAACCGCGGACGCCAACGGAGAAGCAGCCAAAGCGACGCCAATGGAAGTAGAAGGAGAAGATCTCGAAGATGGCGACGACGATGACGACGACGACGACGAGGGCCCGGCAAATCCGGACGACGAGTTAAACGTCCAAATCGTTCTCGACACCTACGACGACGCCGCCAAAAAGAAATGGATGGAAGCGCAAGTCGAAGAAGTGCTTGAAATGAAGCAAAAAATGCGCAACCAATCCACTATCGTCATCGAGCAACAAACAAAAATCGCTAACCTCGAGCAAAACTTGAAAAACGCGATACAAGACCTTGACGTCGCCTCACTCAAACGAGGCTCCAAAGGCTCCAAAAAGCAAGTCGATGCTGCAAACAGTCACATCGTGAACCAGTTGGCAGAAGCGCGACAACAAATCATCGACCAACGCCTGCGCATCCAAAAACTCCAAAAAGCGGCGCAAGTCAGAAACGGCAACACGTTGAACCAAGCCATTCAACCGGTTCCAGCTGGTCTCGAAAATCTCGCCAAGCAAGGCGAACAAAACCAGATCATTCGCATGGACGACGCCAACATCGGCGTCGAGCAAAAAGAGCTCCTCCAAGCGTTGCACGCCGCCACGGACAAGTTGGAAAAGCAATACACTTTGCTACAGTTGGAAAGACAACGCGCCAAAGGATTGGAAGAAAAATTGAAAGAGGAGCACGAGAAGGCGCAGCAAATTCAACGGTTGATCGGGAATAGCGGCGCCAATTGAGATGAGAGAGAAAGATCCGAGAGGACGACGACGATATACGATACGAGAGTACATTTTAATAACAACCAACGCATACTATAAACGAACACGCTGAAGAGAAATTAAAACGGTTTTACCCACCAAAATTTTTACACGCGAGGATGAAACACGAAGACACAGACGATGATGCGCGCAGGCAGTCTTCTTCCACCTCCACCACCACCTCCTCCTCCTCCTCCTCTATCCCGTTCGCTCACTTATCCTTCTTCAAATCTCTTTCGAAGAACACCAACGCGACACAAATTGGAAACGACAACGACGGCGGGGAAAAGAAGAATCAACAACAACAACGACAGCAGCAACAACAAACGCAAGAGAACTGCTACCAGTGCAGAGTAGTTGGCACGAGCGCGTGCGCCGTAGCCGCGAGTGTCGTGGCGTACGATCGAATTTTAGGAACGACGAAACGGCCTCTCGCGCATTCTCTTTTGTACGGCGCGTTTGGCCTTGGATTTGCCGGATTAGGTGTGTTGCGTTGGAACGATTTGACGTTCGAGGACGCCGAGGAAATGTGGCGGAAGCTTTTTTAGTCCACGCGTAGCGCGCGCGCCATTTAGAGAGGACAGATAGATTGCAACGCGAGTAGTGTAATTTAAATTAAAAGTAGTAAAAGATCTCTCGTCGTCGTCGATTGCGAAGACGCCCGGGTGTGTTACGTTTTTACTCGTACTTTGATAAATCCATATATTTAATCGGCGCAAATGTCATGCGGTGGTACTCGCACGGCCCGTATTTTTCGATCGCTTGGCAGTGCGCTTTCGTACCGTACCCTTTGTGGTCTTTGAACCCGTACTGCGGATATTTCGTATCGATTTCGCGCATCATCCTATCTCTCGTGACTTTCGCGACGATCGAAGCCGTGGCGATGCACTGCGATTTCGCGTCCCCTTTTACGATTGCTTCCGCTTTATCCTCTAACCCTTTCGGTATTTTATTCCCATCAATCAACGCCCAATCGACTGGACCACCCGGTAACATTTCCGTACTTTTCCTCATGCACTCCATCGTCGCTTCCAAAATGTTAATCTGGTCTATCCTCTTCTCGTCGCAGATCCAATACGCCGTCTCGATCCGTTTATCCTCCATAATCGCTTCGTATAAAAGCTCTCGCTCTTCCTCCGAGTTGATCTTCTTGGAATCATCCACCCCTTCTATTTGCACGCCTTCAGGTAAAATACACGCCGCGGCAATAACTGGCCCAGCCAACGGCCCTCGTCCGGCTTCGTCCACGCCGCACACGCGTTTATATCCTTTCTCGCGTCGGCTGTTTTCGTGATACTTGGTCGGTCCCGCCGCTTTCGGTTTCTTCTTCGGAGAGGAAACGTCCAATTTCTCCGGCTTCTCCCGTTTCCGAGCCGACTGTCTCGACGGCGTCGTCTTCGTCGTCTCTTTCTTTGAAGTCTTATTCTTAGTCCGTTTCTGCGCACCTTCTTGGTCTTCTTTGTCTTCACCCTCAATCCTGGGGAGGGAACTTCCTTTCAAAGTCGTCGTTTCCGCCGAAATCGTCTTCTTCGGCGGCGTCGTCGTCCCTTCCCCTTTCGCTTGCGTCGCGATGTTCACCCCTCGCTGCAAAAACATCCCCATGCCTCTCTGTTTCGGATCCGGTTTGATTGGTTTCTTATTCATCGCGCTGGTGCTAAAACAACTATTTTTGACGCGCAGTCCAAGAAATGCGCGAGTATTCTGATGATGACGACGATGAAAACCAGATAGAGGAGCAAATGGAACTCTTTTCGAAGAAGTAAACGTGTTATGCGTAGTATGGCGTAGTAGTATCACGGAAGAGAGTCTTCCTAAGCGCATATGTGGTCTGACGAATTTTGAATTTTTCCCAAAGGGCAGCTTGTTTTAAAAAGAGACAGAAACGAAAACGCGCGAGCGAAACATGCTCAGTAGTACGGCGGCTGGCTCTCTTCGCGAAGAAGAAGAGAAAAGCTTCGAGCGAAGAGCCTCTGTGCGTCGTGTGTTACATTTGGACGATTCGCATCGTGGCTTTTTCGGCGAGGTGCTTTTAAAAATGGTGTGTTATATATAACAGAGTAACGCGATGTGCGTATTTTAACAACACGACAACTTTCCTCTCCTATGACTGTTTTTATGCGCACTTTTATGCGCTTTCTCGCTCATTCTCTCTTTCTCTGAGGTTGTGGGGTGCCGTAGGATGGCGCCGACTCTCTTGTTACGTCTGCGCCCTGGCCGCTTGGACGTTCATCATCACCAACCAGCTCGTCGCGACGACGGCAAACGTACTCCACCCAAGCATCGAATAGTAAAACGCGTCCGGATCCTCCTGTTCCCCGCCTTCTCTACTCCCACCACCCCCACCGTTACCACCATTACCACCACCTGAATGCGCTCTCTCGTACTGTTGCGCCGCCTCTTGCGCTCTTTGCTGCGCCGCCAGCTGATTCTGCAACTCCGCGTGTAAACTCGGCGCTTTCTCCGTCATCTCCAACGCTTTCTTATAAATCTCATTCTCCGGCTCTTCCGCCACCGCGCGTTCAAAGCACCTCTTCGCCTCGTCGAAATACTCCCCAGCTTTCTCCGCCTCCGCGAACAAAAACCCTTGGCTCGTCAGCGCGTTCCCTAAGCACCAAAGCGCGTCGTGTTTCCTCGCGTCGATCTTCAACGCGCTGTTAAATTTCGTCACCGCGAGTTCGATCATCTCCACCGCTTCCACGCCCTGGCGGAAGTGCGCGAGCTCTAACAACGCCCCGCCCCATCGGGTTAACACGTGCGCGTCTTCTGGGTTTATCGCGTGGTCGGCTTCCGCGCGTTGGCGCGCTTCTTCGAAGAAGAGCATGCGCTCGAGTTCTTCTCGGTGCAGTTGCGACTGCTGGTGCTGCTGCTGTTCCAGTTCAGACATTTTACTTCTTACTTATGCGATGACGATGCTTTCGTCTCTGTCGAGCGATCTGTTGTGCGCGTTCGGGCAAATATATCTCTCTCTCTCTGTCGCAGGTACAGAAGCAGCAGGAGCAGCAGCGATTGATGTTAAGTTGCGTAAGAGAATGATGAATGAATTGGAAAAGTGACGCGAGACGGAAAGAAATCCAATCCCCCACAACAACACTACTGGGACGAAAGAGGCACTTTGAAACGAGAAGAAAGCCGCGATGTCGGTGCTCGTGGAAACGTCCAAAGGCGAGCTCGTGATCGACCTGTTCGCGACGGAATCCCCGATCGCTTCGATGAACTTTCTCAAACTGTGCAAGTTGAAGCAGTACAACGACTGCAAATTCTTCTCCGTGCAGAAAGATTTCGCGGTGCAAACCGGGGATCCGTCGAATACCGGGGAAGGCGGGAAATCGATCTATTCTTTTTTGTCGAGAGATGAAACGGACGGGAAGGAGGAGAGCGAGCATTTCGGACGGTTTTTTAAGGACGAGATTCACGTGGATAAGGAACAAAACGTTCGATTAAAACACGACCACATCGGGACGGTTTCCTGTGCGAATTTCGGGAGAGAAGATACCAACCAATCGCAGTTTTTAATCACCACTCGGGATTGTGTTCCGGATTTAGACGGGAAACACACGATTTTCGGCAGAGTGATGGAAGGATTAGACGTTTTACAACGAATAAACGAGGCGTATTGCGACGAGAATGGGAGACCGTGGCAAAATATTCGGATTAAACGCACGACGGTTTTGGACGATCCGTTCGAGGATCCCGAAGGCATGCCGAAAGCGCCGGATGAAAGTCCATTGGTGGACAGGTCGGTACCGGACGATCGGTTGGAGGATGATTTCGACGCAGAGGCTGCGCAAGAGATGGACGAGATCGAGCTGGAGAAGAAGTCGAGAGAGCAAGAGGCGAGATCCAGGGCGGTGGTTTTGGAGATGATTGGGGATTTGCCGGACGTGGACGCGAAGCCGCCGGATGAGAGTTTGTTCGTCTGTAAACTGAATCCAGTGACCACGGACGAGGATTTGGAGATTATTTTTAGTCGGTTCGGAAAGGTGACGAGTTGCGACGTGATCAGAGATCGACGAACTGGGGACTCCCTGTGTTACGCGTTTATCAATTTCGAAACGAAGGAGATGTGCGAGGCGGCGTATTTCAAGATGGACAACGCGTTAATCGACGATAGACGAATACACGTGGATTTTAGTCAAAGCATGCACGGTTTGTGGAAGAATTTTAGAAAGTTTGGGAAGAAAGGAGGGACGGAGGACGACATGGCGAACGCGGCGAACGCGAAGAGAGGCGGAGGAAGTTCGGATTGGAAATCGAACAACAAGACGTTGGAGGTGAAAGGCGGCGGGAGCGGTAGAGGCTATCAATATCAAACTCATCATCATCCCAACAATAACAATAATAATAATAATAATAGAAAGTCGTACGACCACGTCGACCATCATAATCGTCGCGGTAGAGACGACGACGAGGACGACGATCGCGAGAGACGACGACGGAAAGAAAAGAAAAAAAGAGATAGATCCCGGAGTCGGTCGCGAGATCGCAAAGAACGAAGAAAGGAGAAAGATCACCATAAACGACGGGATCGAAGTCGCTCGAGAGATAGGGAAAATAGGAAGCATAGCAGACGATATTAGAAATTTATTACACGTTTTGAATAGTACAAGGCGCGGCATCGCATATACATTTTTAAAACAAGTAGTATACTCGTACCTAAAACAACATACGCATCACAATCGAGAGACGAGCGACGGAGTGCTCTTCGTAAAGTTACTACTTTCGTCCTTTCCATTGTCGTCTCCTTCGAAATCATTTTCTCGCATCACGCGATCGCAAATTGCATCCGCTAACGCATACACGTCTTCCCAACAGCTGTCCCACGCATCGATTTTGTTATACTTCCCGTCCCGATCCTCTTTATACTTTTGGATCTGTCTCCGAATGCTTTCGCAAATAGACGCCTCGCGAATCGACCGAGCCGAGTTTTGTTTCAAAAAGCCCGAAAACGCGTCCCGGGCTAACTTTTGCGATAGAATCCTCGAATCGCCTTCGGCAAATTTGCAACACTGCAAAAAGTCGCTGTTCTTAAAACTCGCCTCGTCCATCAACGCGTACGATCCAACCTCTTGCTTCAATCGAAACGTCAACTCGATGGCGGTTTCAACCGCGCGAATTTTACAGACCGCGATGGCCGTTTGCAACTCAACCGATGGCGTTTCGCGAACCTTCAAAACCCGCGACAGACGCTTCTTACAAAACGTTACGAACCTATCAACATCTTTCAATCTCTTTTCGGATTCCTCGTACAACGCTTTCAACTGCGGCACATGCGACAACGTCTTATTCGACCCTCGCATGGCGCATAATTTCGCGTCCGAATATTTTTTCGTATGTTTAAACACTTCCTCGCAAAACGTCAACGCCGCTTTCGCTACAGCAATTCTTCCGGTAAACAAACGCTGCCCGATCGCGCTCATTTGATTCACGTCTCCTCCTTTTCTCGCGTACGCGCCGTCGCTCTCTCGCACGTCCGCGTACCGGTTCAACAAACACCCTCTTCCACACCGAAACCCATCGAATTGTATCCACGCGTTATCTAAATCGTTCCCAATCGTCTTTCGCCCCATATCCCCGAAAACAATCCCACGCTTCACTTCCTTCGTCCCTTCCTCTCTCACTCTGCACAAAAACGCGTGCGGTCCCATATCTTTCCCGTACATATTCAACCGAGCGACGATAACCGCCCAATCCGCGACTAACCCTTGCGATATCCAGTTCTTCTTCGCCCCGTCTGAACTCGTCTGGAAAACAAACTCGCGCGTTTTCTCGTCGTATTCCGCGGTCGTTTCCACCACTAAACCTGAGTTCACCCCGGCGTATTTCTCCGTCAAGGCGAAACACCCAATCTCTCCTCTTTTGCTCGCTTCCTCCAGCGTTTCGAAATGCTCTTTCGACCCTAACGCGACCACCGTTCCGGCGAATAAGTTGAAGTGCACGGTAAACCGTATCCAAAACCCGGGGCCGAGCTCTGGAGATCTCTTTGCGAGAAGTTCGTGCGCGAGGAAAAACTTTTCCGGGTTGTTTTGTATGTCGTTCCAGTGGACGCCGAAGGTGTGTGGATTGGAAATCAATCTCGAAAGCGCGTTTGCGGAACGCTCGTACGAGGAAGAAGACTCAGGTACATCGTTTCGGACAAAGTTGGAAAACTTCGCTCGCCAATTTGAATCGGTCGTCATCTTAAACTCGTGTACTTTTAGTACTCAAGGGTTTGCCGCTCAAAGTTCCTCTTCTCGCGCATCTCTCGTGAAGGTTTTTAACGAACTCTTAAACCCTAAACTGATGTGTCTCGTCGTTTCTCGTTCAATTTTTCTCCTCATTCTTCTCCCTTTCTTGAGCGCGCGCGTGTGTGTGTTTCACTCTTATTACGCCGCTTTCTAAAACGCTGTTCTCACGAAAGGACGACGGTTTTTCTCGAGCGCGAAAACAGAGGCGAGAGAGAGAGAGAGAGAGAGAGAGAAAGAGAGAGATCGTCTCCGAATTAGAATTATATTCGCTTTGTTGGCGTTTCGGTTTCTTCTCTCTCGTTGTGCAAGACGCATGAGTGCCTCCTCGCCCTGCTGCGCGTGGTCTTCTCGCGTTGGTCTCGTCGAAAGAAGGAGAGAGAGTGCGCAGAGGAGGAGGAGAACGATTTCAAAAACAAACGCGATGATACCGAACATCGACTTTGACTTCCCGGACAGCGCGTACGTGAATTCGTTCAGGAACGAAAACTACCACCAAGTAAAAGGCGAAAGCTTGAAGAACAAAACGAAGCGAGGGGAGGTGTCGATTAATTTTCCGAAAAATATCTTAGAAAATGATAAAGCGGATGGCACGAGCGAGGAGAATAGCATCTTCGAGGGAAGGGGAGTGTTGCCGGAAATTCCTTTCGAGAGTTTACCGGAGATTGGATTCGCGCTCGGGTTGTCCGTTTTCTCGGGCTTTTGGGCGCTGTGGGAAGCGTTCGGGAAGAAGGCAGTGTTTGGAGATCAAGAAGAGGAAGAGGAAGACGTATTATTCTTAGAAGGTGATGAGTACGACGACGACGACGAGAGTAGTAGCGATATCAGAAGGATATCTGCGAAACGAAAACGCGAACGACACGTCGTCCAAGGCGTGGACGTGACGCTGTTCCCCATATTCAAAGACGAAGTCGTCTTGAAAGCGGTCAAGTTTGCCGAGGAGAAGCACAAAGGGCAAAGTCGGAAAACGGGCGAACCGTACGTGACGCATTTAGTGGAAGCGGCGAGAATATTAGCTGCGGCGTTACCTGAACCCAGAGATCAGAACAAATTCGGCTCGACAACGCGAGAGAAATTGCGAGAAACTATCAGCGCGTGCCTGTTAGTGGCGACCCTGGACGATCCAAACTCGAAGAGCAGCAATTTATTGAAAGGCGAAACGAACGATAGGATAAAAGATGAGCTGAAGGAAAATTTTGGAGACGCGACGGCTGAGCTCGTTCTGCAAGCGGCGAGGATGGGTAAATTGATGGCGGGTGTCCGAAGACGACAGCGGAGGAAAAGAAGAGAAAATAGCATGATGAGTAGCAGCGCGAATAATAGCACCACATCATCATCGGAAGAAGAAATAGAAGCACAAAAGGAAGAACAGGAAGAAGAAATCGACGATAACGAAAAGTTGGAAGAGTTACTCTTGGACGTCGTGAAAGATCCGAGAGTATTTTTGATTAAAATCGCAGAGAGATTGCACAACATGCGAACGTTGTACGCCTTGGACCCGCGAAAGGCGGAGACCGTCGCGGATGAAACTCTGCGCGTTTGGTGTTCATTTGCTGAAAAATTGGGCATTTGGACCGTGAAATCTGAATTGGAGGACATGTGTTTCGCAGTTTTGGAACCGGAACGGTTCGAGGAAATCGTGCAAAGCAGAGACGACTTTTGGTTAGAGGAATCGAAGCGGGGACGGTTTCGAGGGAAGAATTTTAGAGGCACGATTGCTCCAGAGTTACAAGAAGAGAGAAACGAGAAAGAAAAGGCGGAGAAGGAGGCTTTGGCATTCAAAACGAACCAAAACAAAAATAATTACGTGATGATGGATGCTTTAGACGAAACCGAACGTGACCCTTCTTGGACGAGATTGAACGAAACGCAAAGAGCTTTACGAAGGCGTTTGCAGTGCGTGCAGCCGTTTGAAGCGTTGACGACGCGGGACGGAGGAGCCATGCGTATCGACGAAAAGGTTTTACGTGAGTCGCCGATGCGTCCAGCGACGAAAAAATCCTTAGAAGCACTCGCCCAATGGCAGAATAAGATGTTTCAAGCGTTGCGGCTGGACGGCGTCGTTTTGAACGTGAACGTGCGAATGTCTTCTCGACTGAAGAGTTTATTCTCGACGAGCGAGAAGATGAAGAGAAAGAACGTTCCGTTCAGCGAAGTGTACGACGGACGCGCGACGAGAATCATAATTGGCGATCCAGTATCGGCGTCAACGATGACTTCTGACGGTGAAGGTAGTGCATCGGAATTTTTCGATAAAGATAAACTCGATTCTGGTTTACCGAGCGAAATTGAAGCGTGCTACGCACTATTGAACGCGGTACATAAGATTAACCGTCCCATCAATGGTGAGTACGATGATTACATCACAAAGCCAAAAAAGTCTGGGTATAAAAGTTTGCACACGGCAGTTTTAGGCGACGATGGAAAACCGCTAGAGGTTCAAATTCGGACGCGAGGTATGCACGATGCCGCGGAGTGGGGCGTCGCCGCGCACTGGCTTTACAAAACGAGAACGGAGAATAAGTCCTCAAAAAAATCATCAAAGAAAGGTCAAAAGAACGAGGGCAACGAGGGAGAAAAAGATACGACGCCACGACTTGGGCAGGTCGTGCAACTTATTTCACCGACCAGTCGCGCCGGCGGCGGCGTTGTTGTCGGTGTCGAATCGGCTGGTCGGTGCACGGTTGCGAAACCGACTTCGTCTCGACGGGGCGCTCATACGCCAGACGCGTCCGAATGGGCGCTCGAGTTGAACGGGCACGAAAACTTACTTAATGAAGTGAATAAGAAGAAGTTAAAAGGTGCACGTCAAGAAACAAAAGAATACTACATTCTTGAATTTTGTTTATACGAAGACGGTCGATGGCACGAGCAAGATCAACTCGGGAAGGCTGGAATGATTACCATGGAACTGTTGGACATTTTCGCTCAATTGGACGATGAAAAAGGAGAGAAAAAGATTGAGAGCCGAGACAAACAGATAGTCAAGAAACAGAAACAGGCGCCCGATCGTATGAAACGCATAATTATGAAATGGCAGAAAACAAATCAGCCTCTTGGTATCATACGGTCCCAAGGTTTACGCGATGAGTTTGATGAGAAAATGAGCAACACCGATATCGACAAAGAAGCTTATTTATCCGGATCGCAAGGATGGAATCAAGCGCTCGCAAGGTCGCAGCCGCCGGCTCCGGGACCTTATTTTGATCCACAACAACCTACTTCTCCTAGTGAAGTGCAATTCACGCGAGCGGAAGCCGCGAAACTCGAAGCTGAACTCGCGCTTTCCACCAAACGCAACGGCAAAAGCGGAGCGCTCCAATCCGCCACGGTCGATTTAACCTCCAAAGGTTTGCTCGTCGTCACGTGGGACGATTCCACTCCAGCGCTTCGCGCGTTCCAACCCGGTACCACAGCCGGTACAGTTCGTAACCAAATGGCTTTGGAAGCCTCCTCCTCCTCCTCTTCCTCCTCATCCTCCTCCTCCTCCGGCGACGATGAGAAGAAAGCGAAAAAAGGACTCGTCGTCGACTCCAAATACGTCAACGTGAATTCAGTGATGGTCAGCGCGGACACGCAACTCCAAGACGCCGATTGCGTCTTCTTGGACGATTTGGCCGTGTATTAGGAAATACTGAAAATTGTATATCAGATCAGAAAGAAAGAGAGAAAGAGAGAGAACAAACATTGTTGCACACATGTAAGATCGTGAGTTTAATCAGACCTTTCTTCACTTTGAAGCGCATCATGCTTTTACACGCGAAAAACTCACCAATACCTAATCCAAACGCGCACATCATTCAACGCAGACTCTCGTCTTCATCTTCGCGCGTTTGCTCCTCCACGAGCCAAAACATAGTCGAATGGATATCTTCGGTCACGTCCGACCCGTGCGAGAGCAGAGTAAACATCGAAACGAATGCGTTTGGGGTGAGAGGTCTCGTCTCGCAAAAACAACTCTCCCCCGGGGAAGTTATCTTCGAGATTCCATTTCGGTATTGTTTCCAGGACGATTACGAGAACGAGTCCTCTTTAAGTTGGTCGGCGAGGATGGGGATGAAGTTATTGGAGGAGAGAGCGAAAGGAGAAAAGTCGGAGAGGTATGAAAAATGGATCGAGAGTTTACCGGTGGATGCACCGTTTCTACCCGGGCTTGCAATGACAGAGGAGGAGATTCAGAGACTGATTCGATACCCTCCGTGCGTGATGAACGCTTTGAAGGATAAAGAGCGACACGAAGAGAGTAAGCGGCTCTTGAACGAGCGATTAGCGAACATAGGGTGTAGTGAGGCAGATTTAGATTGGGCGGCTGGGTTGATGGAATCGAGATGTTTCAAACAGGGCGGCGTTCGTGTGACTGCTCCCGGCATCGATTTGTGTAACCACGCGGGGGATAAAGCGAACTGTATCGTCCGGTTCGTCTCGGAGGTTCCTAAAGATAACGACGACTTGGCAAAAAAGGAAACGAAAATGAAATTGCAAGTGTCGCCAGATCGATTTAAACCAATCGAGAAAGGAGAGGAGATTACCATTTCGTACGGATATCAATCGAACGACATCTACTTTTCGTATTTCGGCTTTGTTCCTTTCGACAACGATAACGACACCGCGGTGCTATTTGAATCCGTGGAGGATTTATCCGAGTTCTTAAAGCTCGCCGGTGAAGAGATCCAAAGCGATCTGTGTCGAAACGAAACCACCGACAATTTAGCCGCTCGCATCCTCTCGTCCACCTCCTCCTCATCCTCTTCGCAATCCTTCTCCATCGCAGCCAACGGGAAAATCGAATCGAACCTCTCCAAAGCGTTCGACGCGTGCGAGTTGAACCAATCGCAACGAGCGATCGTCATCCAAAAGCGATGCCACGAAATATTAACCAACGGGCCATTCGTTGGCACGACGGTGAGGGAAGATTTACGCATAGCCGAATCGGAGGAGGAAGAGGAGAAGCACAGAGTCTGCGCGCGATATCGCGTCGCGAAGAAAGAGATTTACGCGTTTCCTTTGAAGAAGAAACGCTAATAGATTAGTAGTAGCGGTAGCTCGTCGCAGAAATGATTTTGCGTTTAGTTTTACACAGATTGCCTTGAAGTTTCATACGTGTCATCTCTCATTTGTCTATATGTCTTACAGTCTTAGCGCTCACATCCTCACAACTTACGTAGGGGAAATACGACGGTTTTACAACAAGAATACAATCAATGCCAAACAGACCGAAGAATAAGTTCAATCGCATACCGAAACTTACCAAAGATGGTAAACTCGACCCGTCTGAGTTTCAACCGCACGCCTTCATGCCGCTTTGGTCGCTCACATTGAGCGTGTTATTCCTCTCTTTGGTGATTGGATTTTACGCGCGAAATCCCCCAATCGCGCAAGAGAGTTTACCGCTCGAACGCGTGTTAGCGAAAGCGCATCAATACTTATCGGATCCCGAGGGAGTTATCATCGGTAGGAAACTTGGTGGAAATCAGAACAGATTCGACGTTGGCGTGGTCTTAGGCGCGCGATTAAACGAGACGGATTTTCAGCCTTCTTTGCGCTTGCAGTCACGAGTGAGACACGCGGTTGATGGTTTCTGCTACGGTGAAGTGGAACATTTGATATTTAGCGGCGCTTCTGGAAAGAAAGTCGTCGGGGATGGTAGAAAAAGGCCGAGTGAAGCGGCTGCGATGTTTGAATTTGCTTTGGCAACGGTCGAAAGAGCGCCGAAAATGAGTGGAAGGAAAGCGGAAGAGTATCGCTGTCCGATTGAACGCGAACGGTTTAGCGAGGCGAAAAGAGACGAAAACGGGAACGCGTATTACGTCGGTGAAGATAAAAACGGGGATCAGTTCACGTGGGTGTTGGAAGAGAAGAGTTTCTCGACGAAGGAAAACGCAGAGTTGAGTTTGAATGCGATTTTGACGAGAGAATGGAACTCTGTCGCGGTGAGTACGAGTCACTTTCATCAGTTTCGATCGAAACGCGTCTTCCTAAAAGCCATCGAGACGAGGAGATTGAGCAAAGTAAAGGTGAAAATGTTGAAGCAAGTGCAAGAATCGAGTTACTCGAGGCATAAGGATGGGAGAGAGCGAACGAGAGAGTTTGCGATTGGACAGTTTGATTTTGTGAGAGAGTTGCTCGCCATTTGCTATTACAAAATAAGGCGATGGATTTAAGAAAATGACATGTTACCTAAACCTTTGATTAATCTGCCGCCGTGTGCTTCGTAGTACATTCCTAATACTATTACTCTTACGATGCGAGATTCTTAATCCGTAATTGATTGAACCTCGATATTTCCGTCTCTTTCACCGTCGCTTCGGCGATAACGCCGCTATCGTTCCAATCGCACGCCTCGGGAACCGATATCGAACACAGGATGAGTTTCTTGTTCACTTGGACGCACAATCGACTGAGCGACTGCAACTCGTACCATTTCGGAAACGATTTCGTGAGTTCGCCTCTGTTGTTTTCTTTCAAGGATGACTCCGACGCGTTACCCTCACTAAACACATCGAACGATTTTCTCGCGCCGTTGTTTTCTGGCAAAACTAACGCGCAGCAATCCGAGTGCACCAACGACGGATGTCGACGATACAAAACTAAATCCGCGCCGTATTGCAAACCGGATCTCGGCAACCATCCTTGCAACCGAAAGTGACACGTAGCTACGCACTTTAAACCGAACGCAGCACCTGCGGTCTCGCGCAACAGCGTCCAAAACTGCTCACGAGAAAGCTCCACGTGTCGTCCACCTTTGTTATTGTTGTTGTTGTTGTTGTCGTTGTTATCATTCTTGTCGTCGCTATTGCTATTTACTACGCTCTCCTCGTACGCGTACACGACCAAACACCCAACCACGGCGTGTAAATAAAACGCATCTTCTGGTGATAATCTCAACGCCACTACATCTCGATGCACAAAAGGCACGTCCCTCGCGACGCACTCTCGCACTCTTCTCCCTATGTTCAACTGATCGAACAAACTCGCCACGCGTCTCGGGCACGAAACCCACACGCTCTCTCGATGAAACGCGCCGCGAAAGACGCAGTTCGCGAGTTCAGAAATTATAGACTCTGGATTTCGACTCTCTCGCGCTTGTCGGTGCTTCCCTCGTTTCCATTTGATTCGCGCGTTCAAGTTTATCGATGGCATACTATTTGTCGTCGCTGTCGTTGTTTTGCTCTTTAATTGTATACCAACTCTACACGCTTTAGGAGCCTCCTTTGCTCTTCTTCGTCCTCCTCCTCTCTCCTTCCTCGAGAGCCTCTGCCGATGATGTCACTCTCTCCTGCAACGCTCGCTCTTCGATTTTCAGCTCGTTCACTTTGTTCTGCAAAAACTCTCGCAACTCTCGCAGACTTTTTATTCTCGTCCTGAGTAACAAAAGGATCCGGTCTTTGGTTTTCCCCGTGGTGGAATTCCTCGACGTTAACGGGAGTAAACCTTCTTTACGTTTCTTTGTGTCTTGGTCTTCTTTAACTGCGTCGTCGATATCGAAATCGAGGTTCCCGCGAGGAGGGAAAGAGGTTTTCTCGGTTCTGGTGGTGCGCTTCTTTTGCACGCGCGTCATGTATGATTCCTAAATGTGGGGGATTGAAACGAAGGAAGAGGAGACCAATTGAAGAAAAGAACAGAAGCGCTCGTCGATGAACGTATTGATTCTTGTGGTTCGTAGTAGTATTAAAAATGGTTTACTGTTTGCGTGTTTATCTTGTTGTTTATGTTGTTTTTATTATTCGTCGTCGTCGTCGTCGTCGTCGTCGTCGTCGTCTTCCTCGTCTTCGTACTCTTCGTCGTCGTTCGCTCCTCTTCCTCCTCCTCCTCCTCCTACGGCTGCCGCGCTCCCGCCGAAGGAGATCGAGCTGCTCCCACTACTCCCGAGTCTCCTCGCAGGTTCCTCCCCTGGAAAGTACCCGTATTTATTTTTAAAAGCCTTCTCGTACCGCGCGCGTTGCTGGTCGATTTTCGTTTGCGGGTTCAAACTCCCGCCCGGTCTTTTGTATTCCCACAACGCCCAGGCGCCGGCGACGAGGAGGATGCCGAGACCCATCGTGCTCGGTTCGCCTTCGCCTCCTGGATTCCACCCGTCGTCGTAGTCGCCGTCCTCGCCGTCATCGCCGTCGTCACCGTTACCACCTCCGCCCATGCCGCCGTCGTCGCCGCCGTACCCGAGTTTTCGTTGCTCCTGCGTTTCCATCCGGAGCGGCGCCGAACCGGGGCCGCGACCTTTGTCGGACGAGGAACCGCCGCCGCCGCTGTTGTTATCATCATCGTACGAAGAAGGAACGAAAAACGAAGGTCAGTAAAAAAGATCGAAAGAGAGAGAAAAGAAAACAGTCGTCGTCGTCCTCTCGCTCTCTCACGAACAAACAAACAAACAAATGGACGCATCGTCCTCTCGAGTCGCTTCGAAGGCATCACAAGGAGGTTTTGGGGGAAACGAACGCATTTTGTCTCTCAATCTCATCTCCGAGAAGAAGTCACAGAAGAAGAAGAAGGAATAGAATCGCACCTCTTGGGAAACCCGAACCCTTCCGGTGCGTCGTTGTTCGAGCCGCTCTTTCCTCCTTTCTTCGCCATCGCTTTTATACTCATCGTTTGTGTCCTCTTTTTGTTGGTCGTTCGTTGGTGTTTCCTCGACTGCTTTTTGTGCTGCCCGTTGTGTCTTTGCGGGCAAAGACTGACGGTGGTGGTGTTGCGACTCGTCGTAAACATCATCTCTCTTGTTCTCTCTCCTTCTCTCTCTCTCTGTGTCTGTGTGTATCTGTGACTTTTAACGGAAGACAGAAGTTGTTTCTCTCTCTTTCCGAAAGCACGTTCACTCTCCCGGTGACTCTTTCTTCTTTGAGGTTTTTTCCATTTTATCCGAAATTTCCTCATTTAGAGACACACGACAACGAGTATGTTTACGATATCAGCCGCATCGTCGATGGTCTCCTCGTCTGGTGCGTCTCATTCGAGCGAGAGTAATAACAGCACGAGCAGAGGTACTGCTCGTGGGAGTCTTCTTCTTCGAGGAGGACGACCAAGAAGAAGGGAAAAGAGCAAAAGCCTTTGCACGACGGCAACACGCGCACCAACGAGAGAAGAAGAACGAGACGAGTTTGAAGAGGAGAGGAAGATAAAGAAGGGAGAACAACAACGACGAATAATTGGAAACGAGATGATGACATCACTGTCAACGGCTGCGGCGTTTTGGATGACGACACAAAACATCGCGATGGCAAACGCGGCGGAAACGTTTGATGACGCAGAGGCGGCGAGAGCATCATCAAATCTCGTGGAAACGATGATGATGGAAACGACGACGAGTTCATCCGGCAACGCGGGGTTAGAATCTGTCCGCCTCGTCGTCGCGGTGAGCGCCATCGCGCTGATTCTCTTCCAAGGCCCAAAAGGGGACGGGGTGGTGAACAAGCTGAGCGAGAAGCGAGTGTTTTCCTCCGCGAAGAACGCGAAGAGCGCGGTGGATTACGTGACGTACGCGTTGATTGGAGGGTTTATAGTGTTGAGCGCGGTGTTAGCGGTGGGATGATGAGAGGTTTATGTACGCCGCGCGTGTGCTTTAGAGCGCTTTGAAACGTATTTGATGTTTACTATTTTTGTTATCCGCAAGAGCGGGCGCGCCCGCGCGCGATTCGCTTGGTTTTCACCAGCGTTTTTGCGCGTTTGTCTATTTACTACTCTATTTACTATTATTGTTTCTTCTTCTGTTTCTTCTTGGCCACCGTTTTCTTCTTAGGGGCGAGTGCCAAAGGTTTCTCGTTTGTCTTCTTCGGCGCCGCGGCGGTTTTCTTCTTCCTCTTCGGCGGCGCGGCGGCGAGTTGTAACGGCGACGGGACCGGTTCTGTTACTGCATTTTCGTCGTCACTCTCTTCTTCTTCTTTGTCTTCTTCACCTTCCCTATTCTCGTCTACCGCGGTCTCCTTTTTCTTTACATTCTTCTTTCTTGTCGTCGTCGACTTCTTCTTCGATCCGGGTTGTTTATCCGGAAACACGATGCTCGCGTCAAAATCTTCTCCTTTTAAATCCGCGACTGCCAGCGCCAAACGCTTACTCTTAATTTTCGTAAAACCGTCGGACTTTTGCACCAAACTCTCGTAGTAATCCTGCATCGTCCTTTGCTTGTACTTTTCGTTGCGTTCTTTGATTTTATCGTACATCGGCTTGAGCGTATCTGAGGTGAAATCCTCGGGCCAGTTTAACCGCTCGCGAAAGAAATCGAGAATGTCGCGTTCCAAAGGCGTTTGGTCCCAAACGAATTTTTCCTCGGACGGATCGACTTTAGGTTCAGCGTATGCCGCTCGAACCGCGTCGTCCGGAAAAGATGGTGGAAACTTCCACGTTGTTTTCTTCGTTTGGTGTTCTTGGTAGAAGCGCTTGCGCGCCGCGCTGGCAGTTTCGGGGGCGGTTTCCGCCGGATTGTCGTCTTGCTTCTTCTTCTCTGCTTCGCATTCATCATCGTCTGGGACGACGACGAGAGCGACTGAATCTCCGTTGTCATCGATCTGCATCTTCACCTTCTCTTCCTCGATTTTAATCTTCTCTAAGTGCTTCCTCACTTTCGCGCCTTTCGCGCCCGGTAAACTCAGCGTCTGATTTTCCGTCCACTTCTTGAACTGTTTCAATCCTTCTAAACTTTCCGCGCCGTTTTCTTTGTCCGCGTCTGAAAACCCGGCCAAAACTTCCATCGCGTTGACGATACCAATACCATCGATACCAACGGTGTAATCCGATCCCAGCAACATCGCTAATTGAATCATTCGTTCGCGATTCAATCCTAACTGTTTCTCGATGCGCGAAGATTTGTACATTTGAATCGCTTTCGTATTCTCGAAGGCGTTGCGAAAGACTAAAGTGGCGCCGAATAAGAAAACGTCACTATCGTTCGTGAAGACGCCGTCGACTTTACCAGTTCTGTTGAGATGCGCGCACTCGGCTTCAGCTTCTTCCGGAGCAACCACGTATGGAATGCCCAAGAGCATCAAGAGTTCTTGCACCTCGCGATACATCTGCGGCGTCGGTTGTTCGCCGTAGATTTTTTGCGCTTTCTTCCGCTTCTCTTCTAGAATCTGCCGTTCCTTCTCGTTCTCTTCAATCATGGTGTTGATTTTTTTCCTTCGCTCGTGGTCTTCCATCTCCTTTGCAGCGTTCGCAAATAGGTCGTCATCTTGCGCCATTTCTCGTTCGATTTCATCTTCCACGTCCGATTTGATGCGGAAATTTTTGAAAAACTCATTCTCCGGAGTATCGGTTTGGAACGAGGACGGTTGGTACGAGGTCGGCGGCGGAGGCGGAGGCGGGGGCGGAGCCGACGATGGTTTTTGAAGAATCTTTTCTTCTTCTACCACTTCTTCTCCTTCCTCTTCCAAAAACGTCACCATCTTTTGCTTCTCCTTTTTCTTCCCCTCGGCTTTTTCCCGAGACGCCTTTTCAGCAGCCTCTTCGTCTTCCTTTTTCTCTTCGCTTAGAATCTTTGCCTCGTCCGCCGCTTTCTTCATGTCTTCGTACGTGTCGCGTTCATCGTCGTTACCTTTTGGACGGTTCCGCAATCCTCGACCGACGCGACCGGGGTTGTCTCGTTCGAGCGAAAGGAAAATTGCGCGTTGTAAAGCGCCCTCATCGTCTTCGCTATCGACGTCGATGTTGTTGTATTCTTCGTCGTCGTCGTCGTCGTCGTCGTCGTCGTCGTCGCTCAAATATTTCGCTTCGTACGCTTTTTTTATATCGACGTTGTCGACTTTATCCTCGTCGTCCGACGACGATGACGACAATGGAATTTTGATGCGCTCTTCTTCTTTGTCTTTTTCTTCCCGTTTCTCCTCTTCTTCTCTCGCGTTTACATCCATCGTTGGTGGTGCCGGTAATGCTTTCGTGCGTTCCTCTTCTTCTTCTTCTTCTTCTTCACCTTCTTCTCCTTCTTCTTTCTCTTCGTCGCTTTGCCACTCTTCTAAGCTTTTCCCGCGAACGAATCCGTGCGTCATGGAGTACACATCTTTCCTCGATTTCATCGCGCTTCCTCCTCCTCCATCGCCGCTGGCGGGTGCTTCTTCTTCAACGTCTTCGCACTCTTCTTCGCCTTTGAACAATTTCTTCTTCTGCTCGGACTTTTCTTCGAGCACGCGCTCGACAATTTTCAAGTGTCTCGCATCTTCGTCGTCTTCGACATCTTCCCACTCCTCCTCTTCCTCCTCTTCTTCTTCTTCTTCTTCTTTGATTACTTCGCCTTCCTCCGCAAACAGTGGGTCGACCGTTTTTATATCCTCGAGCTCTTTTTTCGATATCTGGATCCGCACTTCCGATGATAAGTGTTCCTGTTTACTCGAATCTTGATTCTTACTATTTCTGTGCGGCATTTCCGCCACCGATCTCGCAATCGTCGGTCCCGGCAAGTGTTCGTTCAACGCCGAGGAAATGATTAAATCCGATCGAGGCGCGGATAAATCTTGTTGCCCTTTCCGACGCTTCTTCTCTTGGTAAAACGATTGCACCTGCGGACGGTTGTTGAGCAGTGTCGTCTGGCCCGCTTGGAACGAGGCGAAGCCTCGGTAGGAATCCTCCAGCATATCTCTCGTTTGGCCGTTTGGGAAGATCTTATTGCCAGTAGTGTTTCCTCCTCCTCCTCCTCCTCCTCCTCCTGACTTGCTGTGAGTACCCAAGCCACTTCCTTTACCGCCACCATCACTTTCTCCTTTATGGTACACGTACTCCAAACCGTCGTGCGCGGCAATCTTCTTGGACACGTCCCCTGCGTTATTGTTCCCGCTACTCTTCGCCCCGTTCTGCCTCATGGTCCGATCCATTTCTTTCCTCAACTTTGTGCTCTCTAAATACTTCTCTATTTGTAACTGCGAAAAGCTCATCGAATCTTTCTCTACCGCTTGAAACTGCGACCGATTCTTCCCTACGTTTTCGTCTCGGATCCGTTTCATCATCTCCAGTTGCATCGAAACCGGCAACGCGCCGAGCACGGTCGGGTCAATCTTACCGTCTTCATCCGTCGGGAGTTCCACATCCCAGGCCGAGAAATCCTCGTCCGGGTCCGTCTCGCTCTCTTCCGTCTCTTTATTTTCTTTTGCGTGTTCTTCTGCTTGTTCATCATCATCATCATCATCATCATCCGGATCGATTATAAACTTCCGCTTCTTCTTCTTCTTCTCCTTTCCCGCGTCGTCGTCGTCGTCAAACATCATCATCTCCCCGAACATTTTCTCCTTAAAAAACCGTTCATCTTTATCCATATCTCTCTCCACGCGCTTTTCTAGTTGTTTCTCCAAAATCTCCCTCTCGATCGCGTTCATCAAGATCGTTTCCGCCGCTTTCCTCAGCGTCAACTTCGCCTCCAAACTCTTCCTCTTCCTTTCCCGCACGCACGCTCGTTTAATCCCCGGCGTTTTCCCGTCGAACACGAACACCGGAAACACTCGTAAATGGAGTAACTTTATGATTCTTTTCAGAAAGCCTAATATGTGTGCGTTTGCGATCGGTTCCCCTCGGTCGTCTCGCATCGCTTTCAGGAATTGCATCATCCAGATGGATGCGTCCACGGCGATGGTTTTCCCGGTTAAGGCGTCTAAATTGACGCGCTCCGCGGACGGTTCCAGGATCGTCCACAGGTCTTTCACGCCCATTTTTTATAAATGCTTCGCGTTATTATTCAAGTGTCTCGCATCTTCTTCTTCTTTTAAGTCCACTCGCACATGGTGGTTTTTATCAAAGCTTTAACGTTGTTCTTTCTCTGCGCTTTTTCTAAAACGTCAGTCTTGTGGAGATTTCTTCTGACTCATCACACTTCTGCGTAGCAGTAGTATTTATACTACTCTTTTCGTAGACAGAGATGAAGACGCAAACGAGCAGTAAAAATGTCGTCCAACACGAACGAACGGACTCGTACCAGCGAATGAAACGCGCGATGGAAAGTTTCAACATCGAAGAGAGCATGGTAAGCGTGGTTTTTTACTCTCGCAATGGAAATGTAACGCGTTGTGCTGTTAAAAATGTGCTCATCATTTCGCGCTCTTTTGATGCTCTTCAGAGAGCACGCGCCACCGTCAGAGAACGAAGAACAGAGCTTTATTGGTGGTTTTTACGTTTCGCGTCTTCTTTTACTTCTTCTTGGTTTCTCGCGACGAACGCGCGATTGGAATAAAAACCAACTCTCAATCTCTTCTTTTCTCCGACGATGGAAAAAATACGAAAGATGTTGAGATGTGACTTTGAGAAAAGGAGCGGACATTTTGCAGGCGCTGACATGTTTCTCTCTCTCTATCTCTCCTTTAATAAATTTTCTCAAACAATAACAGCACTCGACGTCTTCACCACTCCATGACGCGGCAGAGGAAGACGACGTGGAAACGATCGTCGCGTTGATCACGATTGGAGCGAACGTGAACGAGACGGACGATTCCGGGATGACGCCGTTGACGTACGCCGCGACTTGGGGGAACGCGAATGCGATGGCAATTTTGTTAGAGAACGGAGCAGACGTGAACCATAAGGATAAAGTTGGAGACACGGCGTTGCACGAGGTGTGCAGGGGAGACGTGACGGAGAACGAGAGGTACATCGAGTGCGCGAGAGTTTTGTTGGAGGATAAGAATTGCGACGTGGATGCAAAAAACGAGTTGGGGGCGACGGCGTTACACGTGGCCAGTCACGGGGGGAATACGGAGATGATTGAGCTGTTGTGCGATTGGGGGGCATCGGTGACTGGAGAGAAAGCGGAGATGAAAGGTGGGTATTCCGCGTTACATTTAGCCGCGAAGAATGGGAGTTCGAGCTCGTTGAGCGCGTTGGTCGATCACGGCGCGGATATTCGGTTGGAATCGAAAGAGCCGATGGTCGGCGCCGGCGGTGGCGAAGGCGGGTTGAGAAGAAACGATTCTGCCACGGCTTTAGATATTGCCGAGCAGAACGGGCAAACGGAAGCGGCTGGGATGTTGAAGACGGCCAGTGAACGGGAGTTCGAAAGAGGCGGTCTTTTTGGCGAAGGAAACGCGCCAAGGAAACAACCGAGTTTTTCGGGGAGGAGTAAACAAAGCGAACAGCGGAGTAAAGATTCAAGCAACGGGGAAGATTCGACGAGAGATGGAAAGAAAATCATTCGGCCTTCTTCGAGATTGAGTCAGAAGAATATCACGAGGAAAAGGGGCGATCCAGATCCCGATTATTATTAAGATATTTATTATATTGAAGACCGTAGTACTATGATGCGTGTGTGTGTGAACTGGAAGAGTATAGTGTAAAATTTCATAGATGTTGTGAAGTAGGAATCAAAAATGCGTGTAACATAATCTAATCTCATCAAATGGACATACTTTTTGGCGGTTTCATTCTCGGCGGTTGCGGCTTCCAGTTTGCTTGATCCTCCGGTTTCCCGAGCTGCCCGCACGCCGCCATTTCTTCGTCTCCTCTGGATTTTCGTATCGTCGCTAAAACTCCATTCTCGAGTAAATAGTTTCGAAACGCCAAGATGTGCTCTTGATTGGAACACGTGAATTCGCTGCCGTCGTGCGTGTTGAAGTAAATCAAATTGATTTTGCACGGGATCGTTTTGGAGATTTCTATGATTCGATCGGCGTCTTCGAACGAATCGTTGACGTTCGCGAGCATGATGTACTCGAAGAAGACTCTTTGCTGTCGTCGAGATCTTTTCGCGCGCTCGTCGCTACTACTACTACTACTACTACTACTACTACTACCACCACCACCACCACTACTATTATTGCTAAATCTTTCCCGGATCACCCCTAACAAATCTTCCAACGGGTATTTCCGATTAATCGGCATGATCCAATTCCTAATTTCGTTCGTCGTCGCATTCAACGATACGGCTAACATGCAATCGGACTCGTCCAAAAATCGCTCAATCCCAGGGATCAATCCGCTCGTGGATACCGTTACTCTGTTCTTACTAAAATTCAACCCTTTCGGATCGGTCATGATTTTCACCGCTTTCAGAACATTTTCTGTGTTGTGCAACGGCTCGCCCATCCCCATGAACACGACGTTCGTGACATCTTCTCCGGCGATATCTCTCGCGTTGACGACTTGTTGCACGATTTGATTCGCGTTTAGATTTTTTCTCAGACCCATTTTCGCGGTAAAACAAAACTGACAGTTCATCGCGCACCCTAACTGCGAAGAGACGCACACCGTCGTTCGTCCCTTTTTCCCGTCCTCCTCTGCTTCGCCTGGTAACGGCGGTATGATGACCGATTCGACGATCCCGCCGTCGCTCAGAGCGTAAGTGACTTTCCTCGTCCCGTCCTTCGCGACGTTGATGGAATCTAAAGTTAAATCCCCACCAAACGACGCCAACTCGTGCATTTTCGCTCGAAATTTCGCAGATATCTCCGACGACATGTCTTCGACGTCGTTGCAGTAATTGGAAACAGAAGAATTCCCGTCGTCGTCTTTCTCCTCCTCTCCCGCTGCTGCTTTCGTTGGCGATAGTTGTCTTCTCCTGTACATGGATTCAATCAACTGTTCCACTCTCGATGGCTTCTCGTCGATGGATACCAGCCAATCTTTCATCTCATCTCTCGTCATTGATTTCAGCGCAATCTTATCCGGCTTTGCGATCGTTTTTGGCCTCGACATCGATTGATAATACGCCTCGGAGGACGGGAAGAGTTCGTTGAGTTTCGCTAAATCCGGCGGCGAAGACGAGTGCATTTGTTGTTGTTGTTGTTGTTGTTGAGCAACTTTTATCACCATCGCGCCTCGCCCGTGTCGTTTACCTCGTCCGAAAAGAAGATGAGACCGACGTGGGAGCGAGGACGTTTCTTTGACGACGACCGCTTGAAACGCGACGAGCGTTCGCATGATTGTGTGTCGTATTTTAGTAGAGAGTAAGGAGGTTTGGAATTGGACCTCTGGGGGGAAAAAGTGAGGATAACGAACGAGACGACTGACTGATCAATCCAATCGATCCGCTTTAAACTACGCACGCGTTCTATCAGTATTAGCATTACATTTTGATGACTCTCTTCTAATTTACTACTCTTTTTCAATGTATTATTTTGTGCTGCTCTCTTTCCTTTCGTCCTCCTCGACAGCGGGCGGGTTCTCGGCGGCGGCGACTCGGCGGCTGTCTTCAAGCGCTTTCCTCTTCTCGCTCGCCAGGACGGTTTTCTCCACGTCGTAAAAAACCGACGTTTGTCCTTCAGGTACGCGCACGCGTCCTCCGTTGCCTATTTTAGCGGTCGTTCCTACGTCTAAAAACCGTTCCCAGGATTCCCAGGGTAGGAATCCTCCGCACGCGGTGCACTTTCTCGCATATTCTCCTTTTTTAATCAGCCCTGAGCCTTGGCACAAAGCGCATTTGCGTTGGATTAAAATCCGTTTCCCGAACTCGTACGCGGCGATGATGAACGGCGCTATTCCGGCGAAGAAGCCGAAATAGAGTTGCCACGGTTCTATGCCTGCTTCCAGGAGGGAGTCAGAGAACGAGGAGGATTGAGACAGGAGAGGTTCGGCTTCTTTGATGATTTCGTTTTGGACGATGATGATGTCGTCACCACCGTTAACGACGGGGAGGCAAAATCTTCGATTCTTTTGTCCTCTTCTTCTTTGACTTTGAGCGAACGATGCGCTCCTCGTTTTTCGAGTGGAGGAGAGGTGCTCGTTGATCGTTGTTCGAGGAGTTTGTGTGCTACGCTTTGCGGCGCTCATCATGTTTGAGGATGATGTACAACAACAAAGCGTGTAAGTAATGAAGGGATAAACAACCAAAGCGAGTTCTAAATTTTCTAATAACTACCATCATCGAACGTTTCAATCATCAATCACTTGTTAAAGAACACCATGCTCAACACGAAATCGACGACGAATATCGCCACCAAAGAAATAACCACGGATGCGGTGGTACTTTCCCCGACGCCTTTAGCGCCGCCAATGGTCGTCGTCCCCCACCCGCAGGAAATGACCGCGATGACCGCGCCGAACGCCACGCTCTTGGCGGACATGACGCCGATATCGCTCAACTCTAAATACTTTGCCGCGGAGTCGATGACGACGTTTGGGGAGACGCCGTAGCGGAAATCGGCGAGGATAATGGACGCCGCCATCGATTGCGCGAAGGAGATTAACGATAAAATAGGGAGGGAGATCATGCACGCTAAGACGCGAGGGATGACCAAATAATCCACCGGGTCGGTGTCTAAAACGGTGAGTTGGTCGACTTGTTCCGTGACTTGCATGGTCCCTAACTCGGCGGCGATGGCGGACCCAACGCGACCGGCGAGAACGATGGCGCAAATCACCGGCGTCAACTCTCTCGCGAACGCTAATCCGAGCAAACCGCCGATGACGTTTTTCAATCCAACTTTGGAAAATTCTTTGCAAAACTGAATCGTAAACACCAAGCCGACGAAGGACGAAGTCATCATCGCTACGCCTAACGTCTCCGGCCCAATTCTCGCGATTTGCTCCACAGTCTGTTTCATGTTGATCCGTTTCTTCAGTTTCACCGACGGTTTCAACAGTAACCGATAACAGACGTTCCCGGCTAACAACAAAGTCGCCGCCGTTCGCCATAAAAACTTCGGCGGGTTCCAAATCTCGCACGTTTCTATAATCAAGTTCAGCACTTTCTGTCCAACTGTTTTCGGATCTTTCATCGCTTTCTCCGGATCCGACGCCGTTTCGTCGATGAACTGCTTCAATCGATTTAAAGATTGCTCGCGGAACTGTTTCTCGGTTTCCGCTTCCAAGGGTATAAACTTTTGATCGTTGTTGTTGTTGGTGTTACTGCTCGTGCCACTCGCGCTGTTGCTGCTTCGCCTCTCGTCGAAATCTCTGGCGTCCCAGTTTTGGCTCATCATCTTCGTTTTCCTCCTCCTCCTTTCAGAAGAAGAAGAAGAAGACAAAAAAGAAGAAGAAAACCCAATGGTGGTCGTCGTCCCCTTCCTCCTCTCGCGCCTCCTCCTTTCGCCGCCTTTGCTGCGCGGAAGAAGCGTTCGAGCAGTCGTCGTCGCGCTCATCATCATCGTCATCATCTCATCAAAAATTTTGTCTCTCTCGCTCTTCTTCTCTTTTGTGTTAAGTTGAATTGAAAAAAGAAATCTGAAAAAAAAATTCTGAAACCCTAAAAAAGAGAAATTTTCTCGTCTCGGAAAGATTTTATCTCCTAGGTGCTTTCTCTCGTCATACCCCGCACCCTCTTTTCTTTTCTTTGATAGCGTACTGTGAGAGACTATCAGAGAGAGAGAGAGAGAGAAGGATGATGATGATGTCAACAACAACACACACAGCGACGAGGACAACGGGAACCTTTTTTAAACCCTTACGCGAGAGAAGCTGCTCCAGAGTGCACGCGACAACGACAACGACATCATCGTCTCACAATCAAACCTCGTCAAGAACGAAGAATTCCTCCTCCGACGAGGACGATGATGAAAAGATGATAAAGAAAAAACAACATTTCGTGGAACAACTCGGTCGAGGAGTCTCCGCGTTCGCGTTGGCGTCCGCGATGAGTTTATCACCAATTTCGATGGTTGATTCCGCGAACGCGTCTGAGATTGAGATTTTACAAACGCCCGCACCGACGAGCGGGTATATCGTCGACGACGCGGGAATCATGTCTCGAGCATCCGCAGGGTCGATCAACAAAACTCTGAAAGAACTGGAAGATCAAACCGGCTATCACTTGAACGTGATTACGGTTCGAAAATTGGTATTCGAACAAGACCCGTACGCGTTTGGGGATAAGGTTTTGGAAACCTGGTACCCGACGTTAGAGGAAGGGAACAATAAAGGGAACTTTTTGTTGGTGAAGACGGCGAAGGAGGCGGCGGTGGTTGGCGGACCGAAATTTTTGAAGGCGGTCGGCGACGACGTTTTGGAGTCGGTGTTGAGCAAGAACGTGCCGATTAACCTCGAGTACGAGAAATTTAACGAAGCGTTGACGTCGAGTGTGGATAGAATTGCGGCGGTGTTGGAGGGGAAACCGGATCCGGGGCCTCCGGCGAAGTTTGAGAAGGACAACAGCAGAACGTTCAAAACGAAGGAAGAAACCGGCGCGAAGAGAGAGGTTTTCTCGAACGTCGTCGTCGGTTTGTTGGTGATTTCGTTCGTGGTGCCGATGTTACAGTACTTTGGTTACGTAACCGGGGATCCGGATTTCGATGATTAATAATAATGTACTATTATTATTATTATTATTATTATTTAAATCGTCGGCGGATTTTATCTTCCCAACTCTAAAAAACGCGTGTGTTACTTTATATAATATAACAAAACAAAAACAATCTACTACATAAATATATATAAATGCTACCGGTACTTATCGTCGTCGTCGCACCACGTTGCGATGTCGTATTCTAAGCCTAATGCGTCTAATTTCCCCTGGTACTTTTCCGCGAGGGACGTACTCAGCGCTCTCGCGCTTTCCTCTTCTTCGAGCATCTTGCACCACTTTTTGCGATACTTTTCGTTTGGATCGGTCCTCGACAGCGGCTTTCCGGTATCGGCTTCAATCTTCGCCACGCATAAATCGAAAGCGCGTCGTTTTGGTTCTTCTTTTCCTTTTTCCTCTTCTTTTTCTGCCATTACTTCGGCTTCTGCTTCTGCTTCTTCATCGAATATGAAAGAGAAAATTTCTTCCGCCTTGCGCTCGGGTTCGCGAATAAAATCTTCCATGCGCAACGGGTACAAAGCATCTTTACCTAGCGCTTTCGCATCTCTCTGCGCCGTCTCGTGGAGCTTTACGTAATTGTCCAATAATTCTACAATCGTGACTCGTCCGTTTAGTTCTTTCATCGCGTTCAGCGCCATCGCGTTCGCTATTGGATGCCTCGTCACGTACACGTGTTTCGTCGTTTTCATCCCAACTCTTTTATACAACGCGCGCAGGAAAGTGCCGATGATGGCGTTTGGCGGCGATTTTTCGACAACGAAAGCGATATCAGACTCTTCCTTCTCGTCTCCTTTATCTTTGAACCCCCAATACTGTCCAAAACTATTCATCAATTTCACCCCGTTTTCGTCCGTATTTAACGCCGACCTTTCGGTCAAGTGATGCGCCTCGTTCAACGCGTATCTCCCTAAACCGTTTCGCGAGAAGTCCCTCCCCGTTCGCATCGCCTGATACTCCTCCCCAACTCCAAACTTCGGATACACATCCTGCACGAAAATGCCTTCCGCGTGATCCGAAACCTTCCGACTCGCAAACGCTCCAATCTTCTCGTGCGCGCTCACGCACGACCACGCGATGGACGTGCCGCCTCGGTGAGGTCCGCCGATTAAAACCGCAGTCGTTTGCATCTTCCCCAATTTCTCTCGCCACTCAGTTAGAGTTAAATGTAGTCTGCGATGGCCGATAAAAATCGCCGATCCGTACCGAGAATACGCCGCAAACCATCCAAAAACCATAAGCCCGTACAGGACGAAAAGAGGAAGAAAACTTCTCCAACGGCTCTCAACGACGGCGTCGGGTTTGTCGTCGAATTTTGTGTCTTCCTCCTTCTGTTTCCTTTTCTCGTTATTGTTGTTCTTCTCGTTCGTCTTCTTCGCTGAGGCGTCGTCGTTTGCCGGGGCGTTTTTCGCGTCGTCTTTGGAGGAGAAGTTTACGGAAGCGTCAACCTTTTTTGTGTCCTTTCGCCGTCGTCGTCGTCGCATCATCATCATTTGGAAGTCGTTTTTTGTGTGTTTAATAACTATACTATATCGCTTTAAAAGCTTCTCAAAGAAAGTATTTTCGTCGATCTGATGATTCTCAATATTTAGACCCGTGATGTGGCCAACTCTTTACGCGTTGTTGTTGTTGTTGTTGTTGTTGTCGTGTAAAGAGTTTGTAAAATCGAACGGATGTGTTGCGGAAAAAAAGTGCCTACTTTTGAAGTTTCATTCAACTCTTTATTACTAAAAACTAGTTGTTTCCTAAATATTCAAACACCAAAGTGGTGGCTTTTTTACTCTCCGCGTCGTCAAAACTATGACGACGAGCTTCTTCTTTTAATTCTGCCGCTCGTATTTCTGTTTCTTCGTCGTCGTCGTCGTCTCGCGTGTTTTTTTTGTATTCGTATCCCGGGAACTCTCTCCAAACGAACGGTACTTTCGCTTTCAATCGAAACCGTTCTTTTTCCTTCACGAACGCGAGCTTCTCGCACGCCTCGGTCGGTATCGCCGCCGCGTATGCGTCGTCAAAACAGGTCACGCGTAATTCTCCTTTCACTTTCAAATGTTCCGAACTTCTCTCGAAGAGGTGTTCTAACAAGCGCTCGTTGGCTATTCTCGTAGGCGCGAGCGACGCCATGGCTCCGAACCCGCAATCCGGGAAATTGAAATACACCCGGTCCATTTTTTTCTTCTTATTACTATTGCTACTATTACTCTCGAACAAACCAGCGCCTACATCTTCGTCAAACCTCTTCGACACGTCCACGCCGTGCGCGACTCGCGCTCCGGAATCGAGCAAACACTCCACCAAATCTTTCGTTTTCTCGTCCACGTTCTTTTCCAACCCGGTGCACACTAAATTCCCTCCGTCACCGTTTGCTATCGTGACCAACGCCACGCTGAAGCTAAAATCTCCGTCTCCGAATACTAACGCGTGCATTGCTCCGTCGTGCGGTTCTTTCGCCTCGTTCATATCTCTCTGTTTTTGCTTTTTTTTCTTCCACTCGGACAGTTTTCCATTAGTCGTCAACGTGGTGTTCGTCTCCCCTGCAAAATTCCCGAACTCTTTCGACGGTCGTTTCCTCTCCCTCCGTTTCAAAGCTTCGGATTGTTTCGTCCCGTTGACTTTGTGCAGCGTGTTCAGGATCCGCGCCGCTCGGCCTTTCTTCGCCATATTCTTTTCCCCGAGAAGACGTCCGTCTTTAGAACGACCGGTGGGGCAACCAACGCCAAAAGCACGAGACACAAATGGAGAAACGACGAGCTCGGAGAAAAAAAGACGAAAAGGAAAAGCGCAGAAAGAACCGCAGATGTGGTGCAACACCCGCACGGAACAAAAAGATACAGAATGGCGAAGATCCTCCACAGTTGTTCGTTTTGTCGTCTGTTTCTTTGTTGTTGCGAGTTGTCTCGCATCGTCGTCGTTGTCTCCCACCTCGGATAAAGAAAGGCTTTGTATCTCTGATATAAAGCTTTCTTTCGTCGGTGTATTTTTAATCCGAGAAAAGGAGAGACGAAAAGCTGCTTTTTCTCCTTCTCTGGAGCGCATTCGCTGAAAAAGCACTTACCTCAAAAAGAGCACGAACACACACCATTTTTTGCGAGAAAAGAAGGTGTTTCGCGTGTTGTTAAATTCTGCCTAAAAAACAAAGGACGACGGCATAAAAAAGTGACCTCTCTCGAGATAACACAAACAAAAAAGGAATACTACTACTACTCTCTGTCTATGTTTTCATCTTTCCCGACGACGAGGCATTCTTTCTCGGAGAATAAGAACGCCACGACGACCACGAAAGAGCAGCAGCAACAAAAAGGGGACGATTTTAACGCCTACGGCGCGTTCAGTTGGTCTTCGATGATAGCATCGCGTTCTTCTTCTTCTTCTGGGGGTCTTTTGAAGAGTGAAAATCACGACGAGGTCGACGGGGAAGCGCAACACCAAAATGTACCGTCGTCCGCATCGCCGAGCGCGAAGAAGAAGTCGAACAACAACAACAACAACGCGTCGTCGTCGAGAGCACGAGGAGCAAAAACGACAACTTCACAGTCTTCTTTATTGAGGAACAACAGTTTAACGAAATCCCCGCGTTCACCGAAAGACCCGTTCGATGAAGAAACGTACACGTTCAAAGAGGAAGCGCTTTTTCCCGTCAGCGAGAGGATCAACGAGTGCTTACGATTGGTCGCGGAAGGCGACGCGCCGTGGGAGACGCCGAAAGTCACGGCGATATGTTTAGCCTCCAACGAAGACGTGATCTCAGAGAAGCAACCGGTAGGGACGAATAAGTATCGACGGAAAGCAGGGACGATTATCATTAACGAGGATTTCATGGAGCAAGGGTATAACGGAGGGAAGACGACGAGCGGGAAGGCGAGGACGGGGGATTGCATCGTGACCAAAGGCGGGGGGTTACCTGGGGTGGAACATTTAGTGCATTGCGTGGTGCCGAGATACGTGGCGAGGTATAAGACAGCCGCGGAGACCGCGTTGGTGCACTGTTATCGAAACGCGCTGAGCATGTGCATAGAAGATGAAGTCGGATCCAGGAACGTCGGGTTGACCTTGTTGCATAGGGACGAGAGGAAGTGTTACCCGAGGAGAGAAGGCGCGGAGGTGTTGGCGAGAACGGTGAGGAGGTTTTTGGAGAAATGGGTGCATAAATTCGAAAGCGTGGTGATTTTATTTCCCGACGAGGAGACGAAAGCGTATTACGAGAAGGAGGTGTTGCCGATCTACTTTCCGAGGAACTTGATCGAGTTGCAGCGGAGTCGAGAGGAGGCGATGGAGTGCGACGAAAACGGGGAGAGGGTGATTGTCGGGAGAACGATTTTGATCGACGCGTTTCCGAGTCGACACGATTCTAGGGATAGTCGTGATGATGATGATGATGATGTCGATGGTGGCTTTGAAGGAGAACAGGCGGCGACGATGGGGAGTCGATCGGAGTCGATGGACAATAACGGAGCAATGAGCGAAGACTCGAGCGTCGGCGAAGACGAAGATCTCGGGACGAATACCGAAAAAAGTACCAATCCTACAACTTTGCAACCACAACAACAGGAAGGGAGAAAGAGCGTAGAGATAACGATAGGTTACAAAGGCGGGCGACGCTGGCAGCACGGGAAAGGCTTGTTGAAATCCGATAAACACTCCCTCTCGAACAAGTCCATGAACAACTTATCGGAAGTGTTGAACGTGCCTCTCGGCGTGACCATCGCGACGCCAGCGACGGGTGCGACGTTTATATCGCAACATGAAACACCAGAAGAACGCAGAGCGCGAGTAGTGTCGATAAGTCAAGGTAACATCGAACCGTGGTTGTTGTTAAACGAGGCAACGAAATTGAACGCGAATTTCGACAAGTGCTTGTCCTCGGTCGAAGATACGACGACTTTAGAAAACGAAGAGATTGAGTATGCGAAACTGTTACGCGTCGCTTCGCACTCTCTCGATCAACTCAACGTGCTCGAATCTGCCACCAGAGCGGTGACAGTAGAAAAGCACGCCGACTTTGCCGGTAGGCGGATCATCACCATTGTCGGCGCGTTTGCCGAGCGAATGCTTCGCGAAGGCGAAGGCGATTTGTTAGCCATGTCGCTTGCAAATAACGTCGTCAACGCGTCGCAAGAAGGCGCTGCGTCTGGTTTTATCATCATCTACCACCACACGGGACAAAATAGCGATTCATTGACGTCCGAGCAGTTTGAAATGCTTTTATCCAAAGCGTTAGGACCGGCGCATTGCCAAGCGCAATTGAAAGCGTTATACGTGGTCCATCCGGGGACGAAAATGAAAGCGCAGTGCTGGTGGTCGAGCTTGGGTATCAATCGAAACGACGGCGCGTGCGCAGCTCTAGGCAAAGCCGTATATGTGAACACGTTGGAAGAATTGAACGCGTACGTGAGAGTGCAAGGAGGCGAGGAATTGGATGTTCCTGCGCACGTGAAGGATTTTGACGCAAACGTCGCGGCGAAAGGATCGTGGTACTAACCCGAAGAATGTAAAAGAATATAATAACATGCTGTAATATTATTTCATGCGCATACGTATATACAACGAAAAGCGAGAACTGTGCTACTGTATGCTTCTCTCTAAATGTATCTCTCTTTTCGTCCTATACTCTTTCTAGACTTCCTACCTCGTGCCAAATTAATAATAGCCCCTCGCGTTTGCCGCCGTCTTGTATTGGATGCATTTGGTGCTCAAAGATTGAACTCTCTCCCAAATTTTCTCCTTGTCTGCCTCGGCTACTTTGTCGCCAAACATTTGCCTAAACTTATCTGGGTGCCAAAACTTCAGCGCCACGTTCACTTTCATTTTCCTCTCGTTCGCGTCGTCCATGACGTTGAAGAGAAAAATGTTCGATTCCGGCGGCCACGGTATCGAACCGTACCTCATGGAGTTTTCGTTCGCGTCCTTCATGGATTCCAACGCTTTTCTGTGCTCCTCGTACTCCCACTTCTTCGCCGTCGCTTTGGTGTACATTATCGATTTTTGCTTCGATTCTGCGGCTAATTGTTGTCGTCTTCTCTGGTGCTCTTTATCTTGCAACTTTTCATCTTGGATTTCCTCCTTGGACTTTTTCAAAAAATGTCGCTCGGCGTCGCCTTTCGGCGCTCGCGCTCGAACTCTTTTCGCCTTGGCGGCTTCCTCGCGTTCTTTCTCCATTCGTTGACGCTCGAGTTCCGCTTCTCGCATTTTTTTCACTCTCGCTTCATTTTCTGCGACGACTCGCGCGGCTTCTCGGTCTTCCTCGGTTTCTACGTTTTCGTTTTTACTTTCAAACTTCTCCGGCGTGGCATCCTCGGAAGAAGAGTCGTCGTCCTCGAGGACAACTTTCCTTTGCGAGGATTTCTTCTCGGGCGAAGGTTTCTTGTTTGGCGTCGCCGCCGATGCCGGCGCTTTCCTCTTGAACGTTTTTTCGTTGTTTTCGTCGTTGTTGTTGCCGCCGTAAAAAGAATCCGTCGAAGTTCGTTCCGGTTTCGGAAACTTCTTGTTTTCTTCAAAATCTGCGACAGGCGGCGTTTCTTCTTCGTCGCCGGCTACTCTGCTTTTGTGTTTCTTCTTCGCGCTTCCACCACCAGAACCACCCGGCGTCGAGCGCGAAACATCTTTCCTCGATTGTTTCAACTCTTCCACTTCTCTTTCCAAGTTCCCAATTAACTCCTCTTTCTCCGCTCGTAACTTTTCCACCTCTCTTTGCTTCTCCTCCACCACCTCTCTCTCCCTCTCCACTCTCATCTTCAACTCCTTATTCTCCTCAATCTTCGCGTTCAACCGAGACCGCTCCACGTTCATCGCCATCCTCTCCGTCTCCATCGCCTCTTTTTCCGTCGCTAGATCTTTCTTCTCTTTCGCGTACATTCTTCTTTCATCTTCGATTTGCTCCTGCAACGCCTTCACCGCCTTCTTGCTCGCTTTCATCTGTTCTCTCTCCTCCGCGTACTTTTCCGTCTTCATCCGAATCTCCTCCCGATACGACTCCAAAGTTTCCAGCTTTTGTACCAACTCTGTCTTCTTCTCTTGTACCTTCTCCTCTTTCTTCTCCTCCTGTTTCATCATCTTTTGTTTCTTCTCTTCCTCCTTGGCGCGTTCGCGTTCTTTCGCTTTCACCTCGCGCTCCTCCTCCTTCTTCTCCTTCAAAGCGCGCTTACTCTGACAGCACGAACACTTCCCTATGGAGGATAAAAATGTCGCTTTTTCGGCCGCTGGCGCTGATTTCATCGTCGTGATGAGTTTCAACAATCGGGTGCACTCTCTAGTGTCTCCTTTGCACAACAACAGTTCTCCCGCGCTCGTCGTCTTTCCTCCTCCTCCTTGGCCTCCTCCAAGCTGCAAAGTCAGTTTCCCTTCTCGGATCATTTTCCCGAAGACTTTCTTGATGTCCGTGAACGAAACGTCTCGGTAGTGCTTGTGTTTCTCGTTTTCGCTTCCAAATCGTAAGATGAATTCAGAGCTGGAGGTGATTGCGCACGCCTCGGCTTTTTGCATCCGCTCCAGTTCCTCTTCATCACCAGCGCGCTGCTCGGGAAAGATTGCATTTTTCAAAAGCAATCGGACGTGTTTAAACGCGTTCGAGGACGTCGTTCCCGTGAGTTGATCTTGTTTTCTCGCGTCCACGTTGAAACACCACAAAGCGGCGCCTTCAGCTGTTGATGCGTTTGCCATTCTTTCTTCTTATTAAATAACGCGCGCGTCAAAAGAACCGCCGGTAAGCGAGTGGTGGGTCGTGGTGTGATGTGTCGCTTTGAATGTTGTGTTGTTGTGACGAGGGAGAAGAAAATTTTGAATTTTTGAAATTTTTTTGTACGACTTTTTTGTTCATCTTTCTAGTATATTTGTCTCTCTATCTCGTACCAAAATAGTATCGATCTATTTCTACCTAGCATCTCAAAGTGTATTAGGAATGAACGGTGTTGTTACTATTAATATCAGCGTGAGGCGCAGCAGCACCACCGGGTCCAGGGTTTTTCTTTGGTTTCTCCGCGGTGAGACCGACTTGGTGCAAAAAGCCGCACTTATCTCCCCAGGAACATCCCGTCGCGGAGTTGAAAAAGGCGCACACGCCGCGAGGGTGACTCTTGGCCGCCGAGGTGACGACGCCGGCTCTCGCGTGCGATACAGCCGGCGCTCTCGTTGTCATCGTCGGAGGTGGTGGAGCAGCACCACCAGGTGGAGGCATGTTGAATCCTCCCGCGCTTGGTGGAGGACCGCCAGCTGGTCTGTTGAATTGGTTCAACAGCGCTTGGATGGCGGCTTGATTGAGCTGCGGCGCGGCGGATTGTTGTTGTTGAGGAGGAGGAGGAGGGGGTGGGAATTGCATGCCAGCTTGTGGAGGTTGGGTGTATATTGGCGGTCCTTGCTGCTGGTGCACTGGAGGCGGTGGTGGATGTTGGTACTGCATTTGTTGCGGTTGCGGCGG
>Ga0209335_10000541_pt1 | contig 45912 bp, 50 predicted proteins | sample COG_09_FD_184753 | JGI IMG/M metagenome (GOLD analysis project Ga0209335, IMG submission 184753) | Pelagic Microbial community sample from North Sea - COGITO 998_met_09 (SPAdes) (version 2) | ecosystem: Environmental > Aquatic > Marine > Neritic zone/Coastal water | place: Helgoland, sampling...
TTCTTAATTAAAGCATGAGCTTCTTTGCTCCAACCAATTGCTCCATGCAAGGTTCCATTTGGTTCGTCAATATCATCCGTATAGTCTGCAAGTCCACTCACATGCTTTCTAGCACTGTCATGAGGTCTTTTTTCATCAATGAAAGAAAAATTTTTCATTTAGTAATTAAGTCTAATTAACTTATTCTGTTTAATTTCTGAAAAACATTTTATTAATAAATTTTTTGCAATTTCCATACGATAATCTTTGCTCGCTCTCATATCGTTAATTGGCTGAAAGTCTTTTTCCAAACTCTTTTGAGCTTTTAAAATTATATCTTCTGAAAAATTCGAGTTTAAAAGTACTTTTTCACAATAAATTGCTCTTTTTGGAATAGCTGCCATACCACCATAAGCGATTTTAATACTCTTAATCTTCTTATTGGCAATTGCTAGATTAAATGAAGCACAAACTGACGAAATATCATCATCTATTCTTTTAGATATTTTATAAGCTTTAAAAATATTATTTTTAAAAATTGGAATTCTTATTGAGCTAATAAATTGTCCCTTTTTTAACTTTGTTTTACGGTAACCTATAAAAAAATTCTTTAATGGTAAAATAGTTTTTTTATTAAAACTTTCTATAACAATGCTTGCATCAAGTGACAATAACAAGGGTAAAGAATCTCCTATTGGTGAAGCTGTTGCAATATTACCTGCCATTGTAGCAACATTTCTTATTTGAACTGAACCATATCTTTTAAGAACTATATTAAAATCTGAATAGTATTTCTTTATAAATGATTCAAATTGTATTAGTGGTGTAGTTGCGCCAACTTCAATATATTTATAATTTTCTTTAATATAATTAAGTTCATCTATTGAATTCAAATAAATAATATTGTCTAAGTTTTTTTTTTGCTTGGTAACAATTAAAGACATGTCTGTGCCACCACTAAAAAAATCTAAATTGGGATATTTTTTAATAATCTTTTTTAGCTCGTTTATAGTTTTTGGTGCAAAATATTTTTTATTTTGATTATTTATAGAAATACTTTTTGGTCGTATTTTTTTCAATAAAGTTATCGTTTTTCTTTTGTTTTTTTTAAATTGATCTGATTTTATATTTTTTAAACTTTTTGCTGCATCAATAATTGGCCTGTATCCTGTGCAACGACATAAGTTTCCTGAGATAGACTCTTCTATTGTTTTTTCATCATAAGATGAATTATTTTTGTACATTGAAAATAAGGACATTACAAATCCAGGTGTACAAAAACCACATTGAGAACCATGATAATTAACCATTGCACTTTGCACGGGGTGCAAGGAGCCATCTTTTAACAATAAATTTTCAACTACTATCAATTGTTTACCTTCAAGGCTTGTAGTGAAGGCAATGCAGGAATTAATTGCTTTATAAATTATTTTATTTTTTTTTAGTTCTCCTGTTACGATAGTGCAAGCTCCACAACCACCCTCTGCACAACCTTCTTTGGTTCCAGTTTTTTTTAATTTTAGTCGAATATAATTTAAAATAGTTTCATTTGGGTCAGGATTTTTTATTTCCTGAATTTTGTCTTCAAAAATAAACTTTATAGTGTTGGAAGTCATTTAACTTCCTCTATAAGTAGAATAGCTCCAAGGAGAAACTAGTAAAGGAACATGATAATGTTCTTTAATATTAGATATTCCAAACTTTATAACAATATCATCTAAAAAAGGAATCTTTGGAATCTCAGTAATTTTTTTAAAATAGTCACCCACAAAAAAAACAATTTCATATTTACCTTCTTTAAAATTTTTTCCTTCAATTAAAGCTTGATCTGACCTTCCGTCATTATTTAATATAATGCTATTAATTTTACTTTTTGTTTCATTGTCTTTATAATAATAAAGATCAACTTTAATTCCTTTGCCTGGCTTCCCAGAATAAATATCTAAAACATGTGTTGTTAATTTTGTCATAAGATAATTATATTATACAATAATAAAATAATTTAATATGAAAACAATCAATTCAATAGATAAAGTAAATCAACTCACAAAGAATGATTTTATTGACATTTTTGGAAATGTTTTTGAAAAAGCAAATTGGATTGCAGAGAAAACCTTTGATTTAAAACCTTATAAAAACTTTAATAAACTGTCTTCTGCAATAATGAAAATTTATGAAAATAGTTCAAAAGAAGATTATTTGAAGATTCTTAATTCTCATCCTGAGTTAGTAGTTGAAAAAAAATTAACTGAAAACTCTCAGAAAGAGCAGAATAATGCAAATTTAAATCAGTGCAGTAATAAAGAATTTAATGAATTCCAAAATTTAAATAGTAAATATAATAAAAAATTTGGTTTCCCATTTATAATCGCTGTTAAAGGAAAAAATAAAAATGAAATTCTAATCAGTTTCAGAAAAAGAATTAAAAATGAAATTAATTTAGAATTTGAAGAAGCTAAAAAACAGGTAAAAAAAATTGCTAACTTTCGCCTGGAAGAAATAATTAGTTAGTGCTTTCTGCAACATATGTAGCTACAGCTTTAATTTCTTTTGAAGATAATTGACCTTCATATGCTGGCATGACTCCTATTCCATTTGTAACTGCAGTAAGTACTCTTGCAATGCCTGGCTTTATTTCATTTAGATTTGGACCAATATTTCCATTAGAATTGGCATCTTGAAGTGTATGACAAGTAGCACAATTACCCTCTCCTAAAAAAATTTGTTTTCCTTGATTAAATAAATCATCAGCTTTTATATTTTGGAAAGAAAGTAAAATTAGCGCAAAAATACAGTAATTAATATTTATTAACTTTTTTTTCATTATTAAGTATTAATATAGTATTAAATTAATTTAAATATAAATATGAAAATTTTTGATTGTTTCATGTATTTTGATGAAGAGGTTGTCTTAGATTTAAGACTTAATACTTTAAGTGATTATATAGATTATTTTGTAATAGTAGAAAGTAAATTTACACACAAAGGTGATCGACGTGAATTAAAGTTTAATCTTAAAAAATTTGAAAAATTTAAGGATAGAATTATTTATTTAATTCATGATCAACAACCTGATAATATTGAAATAGTAAACGCAGATGATAGTGAGGGTGAAAAATCTAGAAAATATATCTTGAATGCTGCTTATAGGGAAAATAATCAACGTAACTATATTGAAAAAGGATTAATTAATGCAAACAAAGATGACATTATTTTAATATCCGATGTAGATGAAATACCTAATTTATCTAAAATAAATTTTAATGAAATTAATGAAAAGATTATTTTTTTTAAGCAAGATATGTTTTTTTATAAATTTAATTTACGTGTACCTAATTTAATATGGATAGGCACAAAAGCTTGTGCAAAAAAAAATTTGATTACCCCTCAATGGTTAAGAAGTATAAAAAATCATAAATACTCTAAATTTAGAATAGATACTTTTTTTTCTAAAAAAAAATATAATAGCGTTAAATTCATAAATAATGGTGGTTGGCACTTTTCAAATATTAAAAAAGCCAAAGAAATAGAACATAAATTAAGATCTTTTTTACATCATAGAGAATTTGATATTAATCCCTTATCTATTAAGCAAATAGATGAATTAATTATTAACAAGCAAGCAATCCATGATTTAACTGTCGACAAAACAGTCAATAAAACTGGTGCTGGGAGCAAACTAGAAAAATTTGAATTAATAAAATTGCCTACTTATATTCAAAAAAATATAATTAATTACAAAGAATGGATGGATTAATATGAAAGGATATTGGATAGCTTTATATAAAAAAATAGACAATCCCAATAATCTAAAAGAATATGGAAAAATAGTAACCCCTATAATTAAGAGTTTTGGTGGAAAGCCTTTGGTAAGAGGTGGAGAGTATGAATGCTTAGAGGGGGATGACTTCCCAAGAACAGTTATTTGGGAATTTCCAAGCTACGAAAAGGCTAATGAATGTCACAACTCAAAAGAATATCAAGAAGGATGGGCTTTAGCAAAAAATACTACAGAAAGAAACCTTCAAATTATAAAGGGTTTTAATACTGAATAGGCTCAGGGTCTATACTTCTCCATAAATACCAAGTGGCAACAGAACAATAAGGAGAAAATTTTTTTTGTAATAAACTAACGTAAGATTCAGGGGGTAAATAATTTTTTTTATAATTTTTTGAGATTGCTCTTAAAAGACCAATATCCTGAATGGGCCATATATTTGAACGATTATAGGTAAATAATAAAATCATTTCAGCAGACCATCTTCCAATTTGTCTTAACTTAGATAAATAAACAATAGCATCCTCATCAGACATATTTGAGATTAATTTTGGATTAAAAGATTTATTCAAAGTTTGTTTGGCTAAACTTTTTATTCCTTTGACTTTTTGCTTACTAAGACCACAATTTTTTAACTGTGTAGTATTTAATTTTGATATTGTTTTTGCATTAATTTTATTTTTACATTTTTTTTTAAATCTTAAAAAAACCGCATTTGCAGCTGCTACACTTATTTGTTGACCTATAATGCTTTTGCATAATGAATAAAAAATATCTTTTCTAGAAGTAAGTACTATTTCAGAAGGAGATTTATATTTTCTAATTAGAATAGACATTACTTTATCTTTTTTAGATAGATACTTTTTTGCCGTATTCCAATATTTGGGTATTTTATTCATGTCTAGGTAGCGAGTCCTGTTTTTTATAGTAAATTTCTCTCCTAAAAATAATTAAAGAAGAAGCAACAACTAGTAGTGCTCCTAATAAAGTTTTGGTAGTTGGAACTTCACTCCATATTAAATACCCAAAAATTATTCCAAAAACTAATGATAAGTATTTTAATGGCGATACAAGAGAAACTTCTGATAATTTAAAAGATTGGCTAAGCCATAAGTTTGCAAACCCTCCTAAAAACCCTATCATACATAATAAAATTAAATCTTTAGCATCAGGCATTATCCAGCCAAAAGGTATGGTAAATAAACTAGCAAAAGTTATGGCTGCTGAAAAATTTAGAGAAATAAGCCATACAGGCTCTGTTGTTGATAACTGCCTTATTGCAATTGCAACATATGATAAACCTAAACAAAAAATAATTGGATAAATGTAATATATATTTAAAGAGTCAAAACCTGGTTCTGTTATTACAATAATACCAATAAAACCAATAAATACTGCAAGCCATCTATAAAATCCGACTTTTTCACTTAAAAAAAAAATTGAAAAAATTGTGGTAAAAATTGGAGCAGCAAAAGAAATACTAACTACTGTGGCTAAGGGTAAATTTCTTAATGCAATAAATATTGCAATTAAAGCTATCAAACCAAACAAACATCTTAGAAAATGTAGACCTGCTCTTTTAGTCTGATAAAAATTTTTGATTCTATCTCTTGGCATTATTAAAAAATATATAATCACACCAAAAAAGCCTCTGAAAAATAATACTTGTCCCAAAGGATAATGTTCTGACCATTTAACAATCAAATCCATTATAGAAAATGCACATATAGACATAAACATGTACAAAAAGCCTAATTGATTTTTAGTAAGCATAAGAATAATTTGTAGATTAAATTAAAAGATAATCAATGGAAATAGCAATATTAGGTCTAGGATGTTTTTGGGGGCCAGAAATTAAGTTTAGCAAACTTGAGGGTGTGATAAAAACTGAAGTTGGATACTGTGGTGGAAACAATAAAGAAACGAATTACAAAGAAGTCTGTACTGGAAAAACAAATCATGCAGAAGTTGTTAAATTAGATTTTGATTCTAAAATAATTTCATATGAAAAAATTTTATATTTTTTTTTTGAAATCCATGACTCAACAACTCTAAATTCACAAGGTTTAGATTTTGGGACACAATATAGAAGTGAAATATTCTATCTAAATGATAAACAAAAAATTATTGCTGAAGAAACTAAAAAAAAAATTAATATAAAATTATCTGGCAAAGTAGTAACAAATATATCTTTGGTTAAAAACTACTGTCCTGCAGAAGAATATCATCAAAGATACTTGGAAAAAAGATAACATGTCTTTAGTAACTACAAAATGGTTAGAAGATAATTTTGATAAAGTAAAAATTATTGATTGCTCTTGGCATATGCCCCAAACAAACAGAGATGGTTTTGAAGAATATAAAAAAAAACATATTCAAAATTCTATTTTTTTTGATTTAGATAAAAATTCAAAACAAAATACTAATCTACCACATATGTTAACTGATTTAAATTCTTGGGAAAATATTGTTTCAGATATGGGTTTAAAAAATAATGACAGAATAGTTGTTTATGACAATTCTGATGTGATTAGTTCTTGTAGATGTTGGTATAACTTTATTTACTTTGGTCATAACCCAAGTTTAGTCCATGTATTGGATGGGGGCTTAAAAAAATGGTTAAAGGAAGACAAAACTACCACTAATGATTTAAATAAAATTATAAAAAGTAATTACAAGGCAAAAGAAAAAAGAGAGCTAGTAAAAAATAAACTAGAAATTGACAAAAATATTTCTAAAAAAGAATTTGATGTTATTGATGCAAGAAGTAAGGAAAGATTTGAAGGTAAGATTCCTGAACCAAGAAAAAATTTAAGAAGTGGTTCAATAGAACATTCTTTTTGTTTGCCTTTTTCAGATCTAATAAATGTTGATAGAACTTTTATTACCAAAGATAAAATTTTAAAAAAGTTTAAGTCTACAAAATGTGACTTTAATAAGAATCTTATATTTTCCTGTGGTTCAGGTGTGACTGCTTCTGTTTTAGCTCTTGCTTATTCCTTAATAGATAATAAATATATGCCTACAATTTATGATGGTTCATGGAGTGAGTACGGAAAATTTTAAAGTATGAAAAGATCAACCAAAGTTACATCTATAATAATAACATTTTTTTTGATTATAACTATTGTTGTAATTGGTAGAATGATGATTGGAAATCATTTTGCAAAAAAATTCGGTAAAAGACCTCCTCCAGGAATCATTGTAAAGGAAGTTGTCAAAACTAATTTTTCAGAAAAAATTGAAAGTTTTGGGACAGCAGTATCAAAAAAAAATGAGTCATTTAGAATTAAAAGAAGTGACTTAATCACTGAATTAGATCTTAAAAAGTATGTTAAAAAAGGAGACTTAATATTAAAGCTTAAAGATAAGAATATTATTGCTCCATTCAGCGGCACCTTGGGATTTAGAGGAATTACTGGTGACATTCTTGATTCTAATAACTCAATTATTATTACTTTGGATGATAATTCTGTAATTTATTCAGACTTAAAAATTCCTGAAATATTTGCAAATGTAATTAAAAAAGGGTTACCTATAAAAGCTAAATTCTCTGGTAACAAAATCAAAATTTATAATGGAATAGTTTATGCTGTTTCAAGCAGAATAAATGCAGAAACTAGAAGTCTTTTAATAAGAGTTAAGGTTGATAATGAAGATGCTGAGTTAATTCCAGGCTCACTACTGGAAGTAACGGTTAACTACAATGAGAGAAATTCTCTTGGGATACCTGACACAAGTATAATGTTAGAAGGTGATAAAATTTACGTTTATAAGGTTTCAGAAAAAAATATTGCAAACAAAACTGAAATTAAAATTGGAATAAGAAGTAATGGTTATATCGAAGTTCTATCTGGATTAAGTGAAGGAGAAAACATCGTTGCTGAAGGACTAAAAAAAGTTCGTCCAAGAGGTGAAATAAAACCAATTAAAAAATAATGTATATTACTGATGTAAGTATAAGAAGACCGGTTGTTGCTTGGGTAATGTCACTTATATTAATTGTTTTTGGAATATTTGTTTTTTCAAAATTACCGGTCAGAGAATTACCAGATGGATTACAGCCACCAGTAGTTCAAATTAAAGTAGACTATAAATCTGCATCAGCACCTATAATAGATCAAGAAGTAACACAAGTTATTGAAGACGTCGTTGGTGGAGCTGAAGGAATTAAGAATATTGACTCGTCATCAGAAAATGGCAGCAGCACAATTAAAGTAGAGTTTAATACAGATATTGATTTAGATAATGCTGCTAATGATATAAGAGAAAGAGTTGCAAGAATTGTGGACAGCTTACCAAGTGAAGCGAATGCACCTCAAATATTAAAACAAGCAGCTGGATTTACAACTACTATGTGGTTAAGTGTAACTTCTTCAACATGGAATGATTTAGATCTTGGGGATTACACTGAAAGATATCTAGTTGATCAGTTTTCTAGTGTTAAAAATGTTGGAAGAATTTTGACCGGTGGTTTAAGAGATTTAAGTGTAAGAGTATGGATTGATCCAATAAAACTAGCAGCTAATAATTTAACTATTCAAGAGGTTGAAGGATCTTTAAGAAAAGAAAATATTAGCTTACCTGCAGGTACCCTTGAGGCAAATAATATAGATTTAACCTTAAATTTAGATAAATCCTACGATGACATTGATAAATTGAAACAACTACCCATTAAAAAAATTAAAAATAGCATTGTACGACTTTCAGACATTGCAAATGTAGAATTTGGGCCGGTTTCTGAAAAAACACTTTTTAAAGCACAAACAAAAAATGCTTTAAATCAAAAAACAGTAGGAATAGGTATTTATGCAAAAAGTGGGGCTTCAACTGTTGAATTATCTAAAGATATTCGAAAAAAAATAATTGAAGTTAAAAAAACATTGCCAGATGGTATTGATATGGAAGTTGCTTTTGACCGAGCAACATATGTAGGTACTGCAATACAAGAGGTGTACAAAACTCTAATAATTGCATTTATATTAGTTGTTGCAATTATTTATTTATTTTTAGGTAATCTGAAAGCTGTAATTGTTCCAGCAATCGCTTTACCTGTAAGTTTAATAGCATCTTTTTTGGGAATTTATTTATTTGGACTATCAATAAATATATTTGTTCTCTTAAGTTTTATTTTAGCAATAGGAATAATCACAGATGATTCTGTTATTATGACTGATGCAATATATAGAAGAATCGAGAATGGAGAAACTCCATTAGTTGCAGCGTATAAAGGGTCAAAACAAATTAGCTTTGCGATCATAGCCACAACCTTAATTTTGATAGCAGTATTTCTACCTTTAATTTTTATTGATGGAATTGCCGGTACTCTATTTAGAGAAACTGCAATAGCATTATCTTTTTCAATAATAGTTTCTTCGTTTGTGGCCTTAACTTTATCACCAATGTTGGCAAGTAAATTTTTAATTAAAAAACCAAAGCAAAATTTTGCTGTTGTAAAATTTGATAAATTTTTTAAATCTTTTTCAAAGTTCTACCAAGAAACTCTTTTATTTTGGCTAAATAAAAAAAAAATTGTTATTTCATTTTTAATTTTGACAATTATTGGATCTAGTCTTTTATATAGCTTTACAAAAAAAGAACTATTGCCAATGGAAGATAGGGGGGTTTATCTCGTTCTTGGTTTTACCGATGAAGGTAGTTCATTTGAATATACAGAAAAAAGAGCTGAGGATGTAGAAAAACGATTGATTCCTTTGCTTCAAGCTGAAAACAGTCCTTACAAAAGATTTATTATGAGAGTTCCTGGATTTGGAAGCAATAAAAATTCTTTTAATAGTTTTATAATTATTGCCTTATTAGATGATTGGAAAAACAGAAAACAAAATTCACAAACTGTAATGAGACAAGCGATTGGAAAAATTGTTACAGTACCAGAAACAGTTGCTTTTCCTATATCTCCTCAATCTATAAGAGTGTCTAGTTATAATAAACCTGTCCAAATGGTTCTATTGGGTAATAGCTATGAAGATCTAGAAAAAAAACAAAATGAAATCATATCAAAATTAAGAAAAAATAAAAATTTATCAAGAATAGAGTCAGATTATTCAAGAAATAAACCAGAAATAAAATTGTCTATTAATAAAAATAGAGCTAAAGATTTAGGAGTTTCAACCGAGTCAATCGGTAAAACATTAGAAACTCTTTATGGGGGTAAAATTGTAACTAAATTCAATAAACAAGGAAAAGAATACCCTATTATTCTTCAACAATATTTGGTCGATAGAAGAGATAAAGAAGGTCTAACAAAAATTTTTGTAAGATCTAATACTTCAGGTAAACTTATTTCATTAGCAAATTTAGTTGAATTTAAAGAAGAAGGATCAGCAAAAAAATTATCAAGATATAATAGACAAAGAGCTGTAACTATATCTGCTAATATATCTGAAAACTATACTCTTTCAGAAGCAATCAAATATTTAGAGCAAACTTTATCTGACTCACAAATAAATAATCAAATTGCATGGAAAGGAAAATCTGAAGAATTAAAAGAAACCAGCAATGAATTATTTATCATTTTTGCGTTAGCCCTACTAACTGCCTATTTAGTAATGGCAGCAACCTTTAACTCATTTGTACACCCATTTATAATAGTATTAACTGTTCCACTTGCTTTATTTGGTGGTTTGATATTCATTTTATTTTTGAATAGTTCAATTAATATTTTTTCACAAATTGCGCTTGTGATACTAATTGGAATTTCCACTAAAAATAGTATTCTCATTGTTGATTATGCCAATCAATTAAGAGCTGAGGGGAAAAATATAGAGGCATCAATTAAAGAGGCGTGTGATCTTAGATTTAGACCGATTATGATGACTTCTATAAGTACAATGATTGCAATGTTGCCTTTAGTAATAGGAAATATTGGTCCAGGAGCAGGGGAAACATCCAGATTAGCTGTAGGAGCAACTATTTTAGGTGGGATGATTATTTCTACATTTTTTACATTATATGTAACACCAACAATGTATTTGACTCTCGCTAAAAATACAAAAAGAATTGATGCTGTAGATATCGAACTAAAGAAACAACTTCGCTAAAAAATAATATATTTATTTTTATTTAATCGCTTCTCACATTTTTTTAATTGAGATTTATACTTATCTGATTGTTTTTTTACTTTTTTAGCTAAAATAATAACTTTTTGATTATTCTTATAATTTTTATAATTTCCCCATCCCTCGTGATAAGCAAGGTACTGCCGAAAGACATCTTTCTTGGAAATCTTTAAAATAGATTCAGTTTTATTTGTATACCATCCTATAAAATCAACACTGTCTTTAAAGCTTGTTCTTGATGCTAATTTATTTCCTGTTTCATTCCTATATTGTCTCCAAGTTCCTTTAACTGCCTGCGAATATCCAAACGAACTTGAGGGTCTTTTAAAAGGTATAACTTTAAATATTTTTTTTCTGTCAGGTTTGGCTAGCCAATCAAAGTTTGATTCCATCTTAATTATAGCTAATTGAATATAAATAGGAGTTCCCCATTTATCCTCTGTTTTCTTAGCATGTTTATACCATAAATAATTTTCATTGAATATTGAACAGCTGCTTGATGTATTTTTTGGTATAGAAGAACAGGCTGAGATAAGGAAAATAAATACAGCCAAAAAAATATTTAATATTTTATTCATATTTTTTTTTAATTTTATAAACAATTATAACTACAGCAACACCTATAGTATTTCCAAGCAAATCAAACCACTCAAATTCTCTATTAGGAATTATAATGTGAAAAAACTCTAGAATAATTGACATTAAAAATAGATATTTGATTAAAAGTTTTATTTTATTCGTATTACGATATGCTAAAATTCCGATTATAGATAAAATAAAAAAAATATAAAAATGATTTGAAGAAATTATAAAATCTTTAGTAATTTGAGGTTGTATATGAAGATTTTTATAAAAGAAATATCCTAATAAACTTCCAGGGAATAAATAAAATATCAACAATATTAGATTACAAAAATAAAAACCTTTAATTAGGATGGTATTTTTTTTTTTCATGATAATTTTATTTATTTTATTCATTTTATCAGTTATCAAAATATAAAAAATGCCTCATTTAATTTTAGTTAGACATGGTCAAAGCGAATGGAATCTAGAAAAGAGATTTACCGGCTGGGTTGATGTGGATCTTACCAGTCTAGGAAAATTAGAAGCATGCAAGTCTGGTGAAGATATTAAAGAATTAAAGATAAATATTGATTATTTTTTTTCATCATTTCAGCTAAGAGCTATTAATACTCTTAAACTTATTCAAAGTACATTGAGAGACTCCAGAGAGCCTATAAAGGCATGGCAGCTAAATGAAAGGCATTATGGTGCATTAACAGGTTTAAATAAAGATGAAATGAAGAAGAAACTAGGTGAAGATAAAATTCATACATTTAGAAGATCTTGGAACATAAAACCTGAGCCTTTAAGTAGAAATAATCCATATCATCCATTAAATATTGAGGCTTATAAAAAAATCCCCAAATTAAAAATTCCAGATACGGAATCACTTAAGGATACTTATGAAAGAGTAATAGAATATTACAGTTCTGACATTCAAAATAAATTATTAGAAAATAAAAATATAGTAATTTCTGCTCATGGAAATTCTATCAGAGCATTATGTAAATTTTTATTTAAATTAGATGATAAAAAAATATCTTTACTTGAAATACCAACTGGCAATCCACTTCTAATCAATTTAAATTCAAAACAAGAGATTACTGAATGTAGATATTTAAACAAAGATAGGGCTAAAGATTTACTTATTTTTTAATAGCTTTTTGTAAACCTCTAGACTTGTTAGATGATAAAAACTTTCTTTACTTTCATAGCCATATAGCTCATTTTTATAAATTAACTCATTCCAAATTTCTGATATTGAAAAATTTTTAATTATATGAGATTTAAATAGATCTTTATTAATTATTTGGCAACCAGTATAAATTAATTTATTTTGATCATCTTTTATAATTTTATTTTTTATAAGATTAAAGTCACCTTTTAATTTTTTATCAAAGCTAAAATTTTTGTTAACAAGCAAAAGTATATTTTTAATTTGGTTGAAAAAATAAAATTTTTCCATATCTTTAATATGTTTTGTATAATTTTCATTCCAAACAGTATCTGGGTTGAAGGTTAAAAAATCCGACTCACTTGAAGAATTAATCATATTCAAGATTCCTCCTCCTGTATTTAAAATAACTTTCCCATCATTAATTATTTTAATATCTAAATTAAAATTTTTTGTTGTAAGAAAATCTTCAATTTTACTTTTTAAATAAAATGTATTTATAATGACTTTTTTTATTCCTAAAGATTCTATTAAATTAATACAATTTTCAAGTAGTGTAGTTTCATTAATCTTTAAAAGTGGTTTTGGTTCACTTAAAGTTAATGGGTTTAATCTCTTACCATATCCTGCACATAAAACTAATGCTGTATTAATTTTCATTTAAGATTCCTTATTTCTTTAGAAAAATTAAAATCTAGTACTTTTTTAAGGTCATCAAATATTTTATTATCTTTAATTCTTAGCTCTATTAATCTCCAAGTATATGGTATTAGTTTTAAATATATTTTTTTTTTATCTCTAACAGCCAATCTAGTAAAAATTCCTATTATTTTCATATTTCTAAGGACTGATAGTATTTCAAAATCATTCTTAAGAACATTTTGATTAAATTTTTTTTTATTCAATTTTAAATAATAGTTATAAATATGATCTTTAAATTCTTTACTTGATTTAAACCTTACATCATCAATTAATGAAGCCAAATCATAAGCACCGTTTCCTATTACGGCATCCTGCGTGTCAATTGTGGCTAGTTGCTTTTTATATTTTATTAAATTTGATACATGAAAATCACGATGAACAAAAATATTATTTTTTAATTTAAGCTTAGATAATAAAAATTTTATTTGTTTTTTTATTTCAATATTACATTTTAATTTTTTATCCTTAGACACATATTTTTTAGCGTACCAATCTAAAAATAATTTTGCTTCAACAAATAATTTTTCATTATTATAAAAAGGAATTTTATAATTTTTTCCTTTAAAATTTTTAGTATTATTTTTTTTTATTTTTTGAATCTTAATAAGTAAGTCAATAGATTTTTTATATAAATTTATTTTGTCACTTTTTTTTTTTCTTAATAAACTAAAAACAGTATTATTACCAAAATCTTCTATTTCTATAAAATCTTTTTTATAACTTTCACTGTACAATTTTGGTGCTAAAATTTTATTTTTAATCAGCAAACTATTTATTGCATCATATATTAGTAAATTTTTTTTTTTTTCTTTAGTTGCAAAAACTATAATCGATTTTTTATTACCAACCTTTTTTCTATAAAACGTTCTAAATGAAGCATCTCCCTTAATTTTTTTTAATTTTAATTTATTTGGTAGCATTTAACTTTTCTTCATTTAAACCTTTTATAGATAAAAATCTTTTATTTAGATCTTCTCCGTATTCAAAAAATAAATCAATTTTATTATCAATTACTTTTTCTATTTTTTCAGGCCATTCTATTAATGTTAGTGTTTCTTTCTGGTTTTCTAATAATCCAATACTTTTTGTCTCAGCACTATTTGTTAGTCTGTATAGATCGTAGTGTTGAATAATAAAACTTGCTACATCATATTCATTTACCAAATTAAAAGTTGGGCTTGTGACTTCTGTTAAATTTAAATGATTATTTTTTTGAAAATGATTGATTAAGTGCCTTACGAATGTTGTTTTTCCAACTCCTATTTCTCCATGTAAAAAAACCACATCACCTTTTTTTAATATTTGAGAAAACTTTTTAGCTAATTCAGCAGTTTTAACTTCTAGTGAAATTTCTATTTTGCCACTATTAGTAGCGATAGGCATTGGGTTTAAATGGACCTTCTGTTCCAACACTAATGTAGTCTGCTTGATCCTTTGATAGTTTTGTAAGTTTTGCTCCAACTTTTTTTAAGTGTAACATTGCAACCTTTTCATCAAGATATTTAGGTAATACATAAACTTTATTTTCATAATTTTTATGGTTACTCCAAAGCTCTATTTGTGCAATTACTTGATTTGTAAATGATGCACTCATTACAAAACTTGGGTGACCTGTTGCACATCCTAAATTTACCAATCTTCCCTCTGCTAAAAGAATAATTCTTTTTCCACCTGTCAATTCTATTTCATGTACCTGAGGTTTAACTTCTACCCATTTATAGTTCTTTAATGCTTCAACTTGAATTTCATTATCAAAATGACCAATGTTGCATAATATTGCTCTGTCTTTCATGTCTCTCATATGATCTGCAGTGACAATATCTTTATTACCTGTAGCTGTTACAACTATATCTGCCTTACTAATAGCTTCATCCATCAAAACTACTTCATAACCTTCCATAGCCGCCTGCAGAGCACAGATTGGATCTGCCTCGGTCACCATAACTCTTGCTCCACTTTGTCTTAATGATGCTGCACTACCCTTACCAACATCTCCAAAACCAGCAACTATTGCAACTTTACCTGACATCATTACATCTGTTGCCCTTCTAATTCCATCAACTAAACTTTCTCTACATCCATACAGATTATCAAATTTTGATTTTGTCACTGAATCATTAACATTGATTGCTGGAATCATTAAAGCATTATCTTTTTCCATTTTATTTAATGCTTTTATTCCAGTTGTTGTTTCTTCTGAAACACCTTTTATATCTTTCAATAAATCTTTATATTCATTATGCATGATTGCAGTTAAATCACCACCATCATCTAATAACATATTAGCTTTCCAATCTTTTTTTCCTTCAATTGTTTGCTTTATACACCATAAATATTCATCCTCGGTTTCACCCTTCCAGGCATAAACTGGTATTCCAGCTTGAGCTATTGCAGCAGCTGCATGATCTTGTGTTGAAAAAATATTACAAGATGACCATCTAACTTCGGCTCCAAGATCAACTAAAGTTTCAATTAAAACTGCTGTTTGAATTGTCATGTGTAGACATCCTAAAATTTTTGCTCCCTTTAAAGGTGCCTTTCCTTTATATTCTTCTCTTAATGCCATTAATCCTGGCATTTCAGTTTCTGCTATAGAAATTTCTTTTCTTCCAAAATCAGCTTCTGATAAGTCTTTTACTTTAAAATCTTTCATTGTCGGCGTTTCTAACATAATAGATTAATTAATCAACTTTTGATTAAATTTTAGGAAAAATAATTTCAACATTTGCGCCCTTTTGTTCAATATTATTGGAGGCACTAATAGTAGCACTATGAAGATCTGCAAGGTTTTTGACAATATTTAATCCTAACCCCGAATGTTCACCAAAATTATCTGGTCTATTGCTATAAAATCTATTGAAAATTTTATTTGTATCTTTTTCTTTAAAACCTTTTCCTTGATCAATAACTTTTAATATAATTTTTTTTTTATCGTTCTTTGAGATCTCTACTAAAATTTTTTGATTATCTTCACTAAATGATATTGCATTATCTAATAAATTTGCAATAATTTGCTCTATTCTATTTTCTATTCCATTTATTAGATATTCATCTAGATTATTCTTATTAATTAACTCTATCCTAATTCCTCTTTTGGTCTCATAAATATTATTAAAATCATCTACAACGGACATAGCTATTATTTTTAAATTTATTTTTTTCATTTTTTCTTTACTTAATGCAACTTCATCTTTTAGCATTTGTGAATAATCTGTAATTAATCTTTCTATTCTTTGTACGTCGTGATTTAAGATATTAGTCAGTTTGCTTCTTTGTATTGGATCTTCTGTTTCATTTAATATTTCTGAAGCACTTTTTAATGACGTTAGGGGATTTCTTATTTCATGAACTAAATCAGTTGAAAAGTTTTCTGCATTAGCAATTCTTTTTTGAAGTTCATGAGTCATATCATCTAATGATTCTGATAAAACTCCAATTTCATCATTTCTATTTTTTAATACATCTATATTTGTTTTTTTTTTACTCTTGTCTTTAATAATTTTAGTATAAATAACTAAGTTTTTTATAGGTTTTAAGAAATATTTATTTAAGACAAAAGAGAAAACTAAAATAACTATTGCTAAAACAATAACTGTTCTAATTATAAAACTCTTTCTTTCATCAATAGCTACTTTAATGTCATTTGCATTTTCAGTTATTGTCAAAAATCCTGCATGCTTTCCGTCAATCATAACATTTTTAACAGTTATTAATAAGTATTGATTATAATTTTCCTGTGTAAAAGTATAAGGCATACCAAAATCTTTAGACCAGGAATAATGAGACAAAACATCTTTTAATGAAACCGTTTTTTTTTTATTTATATCTTTTCTTTCCGTCACTTCTTTTTTAATTTTTTCATCAAGAATTTCTAATTGAACTATATCTAGTCTCTTTGAAAATGATCTTGGATCTAGATCTAATGTATCAGTATCTCCAACTAGGTTAAATTGATTATCAAATAAAACTACTCTATCTAAATTTTGAAATAAAAATCTTGTTGAAAACAAAAATCTTCTTATATCTTCTTCTTCAAATTTTATTTGTAATCTCAAGATATGGTCAATTGTATTATTTATTACCTCTATGTGATTAACTATTTTTTTTTGAATTAAATTTGGTTTGACACTTTTTAAATATAAAACTGTAAAAATACTAATAACAATAAAGATTATTAAATTTATAAATAAAAATTTTTTTAATATAGATAAATTTTTTAAGAAACTGCTGAACATCAGCTAACATTCCATCTATATCCACTACCATATCTGGTTTCAATTGCTGAAAAATCAGGATCAATTTTTTTAAATTTTTTTCTTATTCTTTTTACATGGCTATCAATGGTTCTGTCTTCAATATCAGTATCTTCTCTGTATGCTATATCCATCAATTGAGCTCTTTCTTTGATTATTCCAGGTCTTTTAGCCAATTCTTTTACTATCAAAAATTCTGTAGTTGTGAGTTTATCTGGTAATTGTTTTCCATCCCACTCACATTCAAGTTGAGAAGGGTCAAGTTTAAGTTTTCCATGTAAAATTATATTCTTACTTTCTTCAAGGTTATTATTAATATCTTTTTTTCTTAACTGAACTCTAATTCTCTCAATTAAAACTTTTATGGAAAATCCTCCAGATTTTTTTACAAAATCATCTGCACCTAATTTTAAACCCAACAATTCATCAATCTCATCATCCTTTGAGGTTAAAAAAATTACAGGAAGAGATGTTTTTTTTCTTAATTTTTTTAAAAGTTCTTCACCATCCATTTTAGGCATTTTAATATCTATAACCGCTAAATCTGGTGGAGATCTCGTAAGACCTATTAGTGCACTTTCTCCATCAATATATGTCTGAACTTTAAAGCCTTCTTTTTCAAGGGCAATGCTTATACTTGTAAGTATATTTCTATCATCATCTATTAAAGCAATTGTTTGTGTTTGCATATACTACTTTAAAAATACTAAATTGTTCTAATTTAGGCAATGCCAATATATTAATGAAGTATACCCCAATTACCACCTGTATTTACATCAATAGTCAAGGGAGTAGAAAATGAGTGTAAATCACTTTGTGCAACACTGGTCATTTCCTCAAAAATAATTTTAGTTATAGTTTTTTCTTCCTTTTCTGGAACTTCAAAAATTAATTCATCATGTATTTGTAATAATATTTTTGATTTATTATTTTTTAAACTTTTAAATTTTTTATCAAGTCTTATCATTGCTAGTCGCATTATTTCAGAAGCAGAACCTTGAATGGGTGCATTAATTGCTGCCCGTTCTTGAAAATTTCTTACATTAAAATTTTTATCATTAATTCCATTAAAGTGAGATCTACGACCAAAAATATTATTTACATATCCACTTTTTCTACAAAATTTAATAGTGTCATCCATATAAATTTTTATTTCGGGAAACCTTGAAAAGTAAGCATTTAAAAACTCACTTGCCTCATGATTTGAAACATTAATCTGTTTTGCTAGTCCATATTGAGAAATTCCATAGATAATACCAAAATTTATTGCTTTGGCTTTTCGCCGCATATCTTGATCAATTTTTTTTATATCAACATTAAATACCTGACTTGCAGTAAGTGAATGAATATCTTCATTATTTTTAAATGCTTTTTTTAATTCTTTAACATCTGCAAGATCTGCTAAAATTCTCATTTCAATTTGGTTATAATCAGCAGAAATTAAAGTAAAACCTTTTTCGGCTATAAATGCTTTTCTTATGTCTTTACCATCCTCTGATTTGATTGGAATATTTTGTAAATTTGGATCACTAGAAGCAAGCCTTCCTGTTGTTGTGGCTGCTAATAGAAAAGAAGTATGCACTCTTTTTGTGTTTGGATTAATATGCTCAGGCAAGGCATCAGAATAAGTATTTTTAAGTTTTGATACTTGACGCCAATCTAAAACTAATTGGGGTAGCTTATGTCCTTTAAATGCTAGATCTTCAAGCACGCTAGCATTTGTGGCAAAACTTCCTTTTTTTGTTTTTTTTAAAACTGCAATTTTTAGATCATTATAAATTATTTCGCCCAATTGTTTTGGTGAAGCAATATTAAATTCTTTTTTTGAAATTTTAAAAACTTCTTTTTCTAATTTATTAACTTTTTTATGAAATTTTTCAGATAATACTTTTAAAAAAATTTTATCAATTTTTATTCCTTCAATCTCCATAAATGCTAATATCTCAATTAAAGGCTTTTCAAAAATTTCATAAATATTGGTTAATTTTTCTAATTTTAAATTTTTGCTAAATATTTTATATAGTCTGTATGTGATATCAGCATCTTCTGCAGCATACTCCATTGCTTTACTTAGCTCTACTTCACTAAAATTAATTTCTTTTTTCCCAGTACCGACCATATCTTTAAATAAGATTGTTTTATGCTGTAAGTGAATTTGAGATAAAGTATCCATATTATGTCTATTTTTTCCAGCATCCAATACATAAGACATCAGCATTGTATCTTCCATCGAATTCATCTTTATCCCCTGTTTAAATAAAACAATAAAATCAAACTTTATATTTTGACCAATTTTTTTTACACTTTTGTCCTCTAAAAGTGGCTTTAATTTTTTAATCACTATGTCTTTTTTTAAGCATCCTTTAAACTTATGGCCTATTGGGATATAGCAAGCTTTACCAACTTTTGTGCTTAAAGAAATTCCAACTAAGTCTGCTTGGTGTGCATCTAGAGAGCTGGTTTCAGTATCAATTGCTAATTCACCAGCTTCTTCAGCTTCATTTATCCACTCATCTATTTCTTTTTCATTTGAAATTAAATGATAATTTTTTTTACTTATATTTTCTTGTTTTTTTTTAGATATCAACGCAGTTTTATTTTCTTCTAATGCAGGCTCTCCATATGTTGAAATAACAGAACTAAGAAGTCTATTAAACTCCATTTCTCTTAAAAATTTATATAATTTGTCTTTATCAATTTCTTTTAATTCAAACTCTTCCATCTTTCTTTCATCAGGAACATTTTTCATTAGCGTTACTAGTTTTTTACTAATGATTGCTTTATCTTTATTTACTAAAAGAGTTTCTCTTCTTTTATTTTGTTTTATTTCGTGTGCATTTTCTAACAATTTTTCAAGAGTACCATATTTATTAATAAGTTCTGCTGCAGTTTTAACACCTATGCCTGGAACTCCAGGAACATTGTCACTACTGTCTCCAGCTAATGATTGAACATCAATTACTTTTTTAGCATCAACTCCAAACTTAGTTACTATATCTTCAGATGTTATAAATTTATTTTTCATTGGATCAAATAAACGAACATTTTTTTTATATAATTGCATTAAATCTTTGTCTGAGGAAACTATTGTTACTTTTGCACCTTTAGCTAAAATTTTTTCAGTGTAAGTTGCTATTAAATCATCAGCCTCATAATTGGGCAGATCAACTGATGGTAAATTAAAAGCAATAACTGATTTTCTAATGTATTCAAACTGTGGTGCCAAATCATCTGGGGCCTCTGATCTATTTGCTTTATAATCTGAATAAATTTCATTTCTAAAAGTTTTTCTAGCAGAGTCAAAAATTACAGCAAAGTGTGTTGGTTTTTGAAGATTCTCGTTGGATTTTGAATCTTCTAACAATTTAAATAGCATGCTGCAAAAACCACTAACTGCGCCTACAGGCAAACCATCACTTTTTCTAGTTAGTGGTGGTAGGGCATAATAAGCTCTAAAGATATAACCTGAGCCATCTATTAAATAAAAATGATCTGTTTTTTTTATTTTATTCATTAATTAATATTATCTTAATTATTTTAATTATTGTAAATGTATTAGCAATCGTGGATAAAAAAAATATACTTTCTGTAAAAAATTTGAAAAAAATATACTCTAGCAAACAAGCTGGAGATACTCATGCTTTGAATAATTTAAACTTAGACGTGAAAGAAGGTGAGATTTTTGGACTACTTGGTCCAAATGGTGCTGGCAAAACAACTTTCATAAACATCTTGTCAGGAACAGTAATCAAAAGCTCTGGACAAGTAAACGTATGGGGTTTTGATTTAGATAAAAATCCAAGACAAGTTAGGGCCTCAATAGGAATAGTGCCACAAGAAGTTAATCTTGACCCATTTTTTAGTCCTAGAAAACTATTAGAGTTGCAAGCTGGACTTTATGGAATTCCTAAAAAAGACCGCATAACTGATACTATTTTAAAATTAGTATCATTAGAAAAACAAGCAAACAGCTATGCCAGAAGTTTATCTGGTGGAATGAAAAGAAGGTTATTGGTGGCAAAGGCTTTAGTTCATCAGCCTCCAATACTTTTTTTAGACGAGCCCACTGCTGGTGTTGATGTTGAATTAAGAAAAAATCTTTGGGAAAATGTAAAAATGCTTAATAATCACGGTGTGACTATAATTTTAACAACTCACTATCTTGAGGAAGCTGAAGAAATGTGTGATCGTATAGCTATACTCAATAAAGGAAATATGGTTGCTATAGATAGCACAAAAAATCTTTTAGATAGAATTCAAACAAAAAAAGTTACTATCAGAACTGATAAAAATATTAATATTAAAGAAGGAGACTTGGAATCTTTAAAAATTATTTCAAACTTTGGTAATGAAATTTGTGTATCTTATGAAAAAAGCAAAATTGATATTGAAGAATTGATAAGTTTAATTAAGAAAAATAACATCAGAATTAAAGATATATCTACCGATGATGGTGATTTAGAAGACATTTTTCTTAGACTAATAAAAAACTAGATTATTAGACTAATAAATAGTAAATTTATATTAATGGAAATTTTAAAAACATATTCAGTTCAAAAAATTTCAAAATTTTTTGTATTAATTTTTGTAGGTACAATTGCTTTAACAATTTCTGCTAAATTAAAAATACCTTTTTATCCTATTCCAATGACAATGCAGACATTTGTTGTGCTTTTTCTAGGAATGGCTTTTGGGTATAAAATTGGTCTTGTGACAGTTGGTGTTTATTTATTTGAAGGAATAATTGGAGTCCCAGTATTTTCTAATTCACCTGAAAAAGGGGTGGGTTTAGTTTACTTCACAGGTCCGACAATGGGTTATCTGATAGGGTTTTTGTCAGCAGTGTTTTTTGCTGGTTATTTAAATTTTAAAAATAATTTTTTTATAATTTTTGTTAAATTAATATTTTCTGTTTCAACAATATACCTACTAGGAATACTTTGGCTTGGAACATTAATTGGATGGGACAAACCAGTACTCCAATTGGGTGTAGCACCATTTTTACTAGCTGAATTATTTAAAATTTGTCTATTAACTTTGTTGGCTAAAAAGATTATTAAGTTTAGAAAATTTATCTAGGAGATCTTTTAGACAATATTCTTTGCAATGTTCTTCTATGCATTTTAAGTCTTCTTGCAGTTTCAGAAACATTTCTATTACATAGTTCAAAAACTCGATGTATGTGTTCCCATTTTACCCTGTCAGCTGACATCGGATTTTCTGGTGCTTGAGCTTTTGTATCTGGATCTGCTAATAGTGCTTTTTCAACATCATCAGCATCGGCAGGTTTAGCCAAATAATCAATAGCACCTTCTTTAATGGCAGCTACAGCTGTTGGTATATTTCCATAACCAGTTAACATAATGATTCTGCTTTTTGGATTTGATGATTGTATTTTTTTTACAACCTCTAGTCCATTACCGTCCTCTAGCCTAAGATCAACTACTGCAAAAGCAGGTTTTGTTTGTATAACAGATTCTATTCCCTTTTTTACACCTTGAGCTTGAAAAACTTCAAATCCTTTTTTTTCCATCGCTCTAGCAAGCCTCTCTCTAAAAGGGTTATCATCATCCACAATTAACAACGATTTATTGTCAAAATCACTTATTTTTTTTAAATTACTTATTTCAACCATAGTATTGATATGGTTGTTAATTTGATAATTTCAATACTTATTATTTACTTTACATTAATTAATTATTACCTTAATTGCATAAATTATATGAAAGTTTTTAATATTTATTAAAAATTTTTTTTTATTAAATTTTTTTAGGGCCATATAAAATGCAAAAATTTAAAACTGTTGACGAGCTTATAAGTCAACTAAAACCAGAAAAACCAGTTTATTGTATCAGAAAAAAATCGATACATAGTGCCTCAAAAACATTCCAAAATAAATTTCCAGGTAAGATTCTATATGCTGTAAAAACAAACCCACACCCTGAAGTTCTAAAAACTATTGTAGAAAGTGGTATTGAAAATTTTGATGTAGCATCAATTAAAGAAATTGAAGATATAAGAAGAATAAGCCCCAAGGCAACATGTTCTTATATGCACACTGTAAAGAGTAGAGAAAGCATAAATCAAGCTTATTTTAAATATAATATAAAAGCTTACTCGTTAGATACAAAAGATGAGCTTATAAAAATTATTGAGTCTACAAATCATGCGAAAGATCTAGAACTATTTGTAAGAGTTGCAGTATCAAATGAACATGCTGAAATAGATTTATCAAAAAAATTTGGTGCACTTACTTCTGAAGCATCTGGCTTATTGAGATTAACAAAACAGTATGCTAAAAAAATTGGCCTAAGTTTTCATGTTGGTTCTCAATGTATGCATCCAATCTCATACGCTAAAGGAATTACTGAGATCGGAAACATAATTAAAAGAACTAAAATTTATCCAGATTTTATTAATATTGGTGGTGGTTTCCCAGCAATCTACCCTGACTTAATTCCTCAATCTTTAGATAATTATTTTGAAGAAATAAAGAAAAGTTTAGAAAATTTAAAATTGGCAAAACTTCCAGAAATAATCTGTGAACCCGGTAGGGCAATAGTTGCTGAGAGTGGATCAACGATTGTGAGAGTAAATTTAAGAAAAAAACAAAAACTTTACATTAATGACGGTACATATGGATCATTATTTGATGCAGGGACTCCTAATATAGTTTTTCCAGCTCGTTTAATTAAAAGTGGAAAAATAAACTCAAAAAAATTAACAGCTTTTAATTTTTATGGTCCAACCTGTGATAGTATGGATTACATGAAAGGACCATTTTTACTCCCTAATAGCATTAAGGAAAATGATTATATAGAATTAGGGCAACTTGGTTCATATGGTTTAACTTTTAGAACTCAATTTAATGGTTTTTATTCAGACGAAATCTATGAAGTTGAAGATGATCCCATTATGACAATGTATGGCAAAGATATTAATAAAGCTGTATTAGTTGCTTAATGTCAGAAAAAAAAAACCTAGGTCATAATAGTAAAAAAGATTTTTTAAAAAATCCAGTCGAACATATTGATATTACTTCATTTGATTCAAGAAAAATTATTTCCTCGATGGAAAAAATGTCTTTTGTTTCAAGAGAAACTGCAAATGCAGCTAATATCTTCAATGAAATGATTAAAGATAAAGATTGTACTATTTTTTTAACCTTAGCGGGGTCGACATCTGCCGCAGGATGTATGAATATTTATAAAGATTTAGTTAAATACAATATGGTAGATGCTATTATTGCTACGGGGGCGTCTATAGTAGACATGGATTTTTTTGAAGCTTTAGGTTTTCGACATTATCAAGGCTCACAGTTTCAAGATGATACGGAGTTAAGAAAAAATTATATAGATAGAATTTATGATACCTATATAGATGAGGAAGAATTGCAGAAATGTGACCAAAAAATATGTGAGATAGCTGATGCCTTGGATCCAAGAAGTTACACTTCGAGAGAGTTTATTAATGAAATGGGTAAATATTTAAAGAAACATTCCAAGAAAAAAGATTCTTTAATTGAAACAGCATACGACAATAATGTTCCTATATTTTGTCCTGCATTTACAGACTCAAGTGCTGGTTTTGGATTAGTGACTCACCAAGAAAATCACCCTAAAAATCATATTACTATAGATTCGATTAGAGAACTTCGTGAATTAACAGAAATAAAGATACAATCAAAAGGATCTGGCTTATTTATGATAGGTGGTGGAGTTCCAAAAAACTTTGTTCAGGATACAGTTATCTGCGCTGAACTCTTAGGAAAAGAAGTTGATATGCATAAATATGCAGTACAAATTACAGTAGCAGATTCTAGAGATGGTGCATGTAGTAGCTCTACATTAAAAGAGGCAAGCTCATGGGGTAAGGTAGATATCGCAAAAGAGCAGATGGTTTTTGCAGAAGCAACTAGTGTCCTTCCTTTGATTGCAAGTGATGCTTACCACAAAGGTGACTGGAAAAATAGAACGAGAAAAAACTTCTCAAAAATATTTAAATAAAATTGAAATATCTTTCTAATAAAAATGGATTTCTTGGGATTGACAATGATGTTAATTTTAATGAAAAAGTAGTAGTTGTTCCATTTGGTTTAGAAAAAACAGTAAGTTATGGTGGTGGTACTCGTAACGGCCCTAAAGAAATTATCAAAGCATCACATCAGGTTGAATTATATGATGAAGAATTATATTGTGAACCTTACAAAAAAATTGGAATTAAAACTTTAAAACCATTTAAAATTGATAAAGACATTAAAAAAGCCCTTAAAAAGATATCTGATATAAATCAAGAAATATTAGATAAAAAACTATTTCCAATCACTTTTGGTGGGGAACACTCAATAACACCAGGATGTATTGTTCCATTTGTAAAAAAATACAAAGAAATATGTTTACTACATTTTGATGCACACGCAGATTTAAGAGAAAGTTATAACGGTGAAAAATTTTCTCATGCCTCAGCTATCAAAAGATGTCTAGATCATAAAAATGTATCCTTAATTTCATTTGGGATCAGAAATATATCTCAAAGTGAAATACCTTTTTTAAAGAAAAATTCTTCTAGAATTAATATTTTTTGGGCAAAAGATAAAAAAAAATGGGACTTAAAAAAATTTAAGAAAATAATAAAAAATAAAACTGTATATTTAACTTTTGATGTTGATGGATTAGACTCTAGCATTATGCCTGCAACAGGAACCCCAGAACCAGGAGGATTGCTGTGGGATGAAACTTTAGAAATTATAAGAATAGCTGCTAAAAACTCTAATATTGTCGGTGCAGATATAAACGAACTTTCACCTATAAAAGGTTTTAATTCTTACAATTTTCTTGTAGCAAAACTTGCCTATAAAATTTTATCTTACAAATTTTTTTACTAAGCTTTTGAAGCTTTAAGAGTTCTCAATAATAATCTGAATGGAATTAACATTGCTAAAGCAACAAATATTTTAACCGCTAAATCCCCTAGAGATAAAGTAACCCATGGTATTCCTGTTGCATAAAATGAGATAAAGAAGAATAGAAATGTATCAACAGTAGATCCAATTAACGATGAAGTTAGTGGAGCAACAAACCATTTTTTTTGTCTTAAATAGTCAAAAATTTGAACATCCAACAACTGCGCAACTATAAATGCTGTACCAGAGCCTATGGCAATTCTGACTGAAATTAAGTCTGCAAAATTGGTTGAAAAGAAAAAAGTAAATACGATCCCTATAGTAAAACCAACATAAACAATTTTTCTTGCAACTATTTTTCCATAAGTTCTATTAGCTAAATCTGTAATCAAAAATGCAACTGGATAGCTAAAAGCTCCATAGGTTAGTATTTCTTGAAGCCCAAAGTATTTAATTGGAAATTGAACTAGATAATTTGAAGCCAAAACCACAGCACCCATTATAAATGAGAGCGATAAAAACAATTTGTTCATTAAGCTGATTTGGCTGGAGATATTTTTTTAATAAATGGTGATTTAATTAATATACTTTTTTTTAATTTTTTTAACCTCGGAGAAATATCTTTATTTTTTACATCTTTTAAGAATTGGTCAAAGCTTCCTTTTTTATCAACCGACCTTACTCCAGCATTACTTACAGTGAGTTTTAAACTTCTCTTCAAAAGTTCACTTGTAAATTTAACTTTTTTTAAGTTTGGTAAAAATCTTCTCTTTGTCTTGTTGTTAGCATGACTTACATTGTGACCCTTCATAGGGATTTTTCCAGTTAATTCACATTTTTTTGACATAATATTTAGTGACTATATAAGAGGTGATAATGATCTCGTCAAGTTTATTAGAATCAATTAGTTATGTTTCTTGCCTATTATTTCTTTAAAATTAGTAACACCATCATTGATTAGTAATTCTTTAAGCTCTTTTTTTATTTTTCCAACAATATTTGGTCCTTGGAAAACCATTCCAGTATATAGTTGCACGTAATCAGCTCCTGCTAAAAATTTTTTATATGCACTCTTGCCAGAGTCAACTCCACCTACTCCAATAATTTGGGTTTTACCTTTTAAAAAATTATAAAATTTAGAGATAACTTTATTTGATTTTTCCTCAAGCGGCTTACCTGAAAGACCCCCCTTCTGGTGTTTTAATATATTTTGCAAAGTTTCACGATTACCTTCTGTTGTGTTAGATACAATAATTGCACTAACTTTATATTTTAAAAGTATTTCACAAATTAAATTCACTTGATTATCCAAAATATCTGGCGAAATTTTTACAACTATTGGTATCTTAGATTTCAATTTAATTTTTTCTTTTTCTATAGAGCTCAACAGCTCATCAAATTTTTTTTCGTCATGAAAGTTTCTTAAATTTTCAGTATTAGGTGATGAAATATTGACAGTTATATAATCTGCAACGTCATGAAAGGTCCTAATACCAATTAAGTAATCATTCAATCTATCTTTGGAGTCTTTATTTGGTCCAACATTTATTCCCAATAATCCATTTGGCAAATTAGATCTAATTCTAGATTTAACATTTTCAGAGCCTAAGTTATTAAATCCAAGCCTATTAATAAGCGCCTCATCTTCTACCAATCTAAACACTCTTGGTTTTGGGTTACCATATTGCTTGAGTGGCGTAACTGTACCAACCTCAACAAAACTAAATCCAAGTTTAAATAATGCATTGTAAACCTCTGCATTTTTATCAAAACCAGCTGCCATACCAATTGGGTTGTCTAATTTCTTACCAAACAAAATAGACTCAAACATTGGGTCTTCTTTACTTTCGTCTAAAATATTTGATACCAAATTTAATTTTAAAGATTTAATTGCTAATGTGTGAGCTATTTCAGGGTCAATCTTAAAAATTAAAGATCTTAATTTTGAAAACATTATTTTATTTTATTTTCTATCAGTAGCCTTGTTTCATTAACTCCAAAAAAACTTATGAAAAAACCCATTCTCGGACCATTCTCGTCTCCAAAAACTACCTCATAAATTAATTTAAACCAATCTCTTAGGTTTTCTGCATAACCATTTTCTTTACCAGTGGAATAAATCAATGTTTGAATTTCTTCTGGTTTCATTTCATCATTACATTTATCTAGTGTTTTAATTAATGCTTTAAGAGCATTTTTTTCTTCATCATTTGGTTTTTTATATTTTTTTTGTGACTTAATTACATCATTAAAATATTTAATTGCATATCCAATTAAATTGTCAAAAATTGGATGATTTTTTTCAGAAATATCTTTTTTATATTTTCTTATAAATTTCCATAGAAGCTCTTTATTGTCTGCATTACTTGTCTCCACTAGGTTTAATAGCATTGAAAATGTCATTATTATTTCTTCTTTAGGGATCTCACCGTTATGGACGTGCCAAACTGGATTCATTAAAAGTTGTAATTCATTTTGTGTTTTTCCTTTTTCTATTAAGTCTAAATATTCATCTACTGTTTTTCTAACAATCTCATTATAAAGTTTTTTTGCTCTCTTAGGATTTTGATACATATATAAAGATAAACTTTCTGGAGAGGCATAATCTAACCATTGGTCTATAGTGATTCCATTTCCTTTAGATTTAGAAATTTTTTCACCTTTTTCATCTAAAAAAAGTTCATACGCAAAACCTGCTGGATTATTTTTTCCCATTAGTTTAATTATTTTTGTCGACAAAATTGCACTTTCAATTAAATCTTTTCCATACATTTCAAAATCAATATCAAGAGCATACCATCTCATTGCCCAATCTACTTTCCATTGAAGCTTACAGTCTCCATCAAGTATACTTACTTCAAGTTTTTTACCGTTATTATCAAATATAATTTTGAATTTTTCTTTTATAATTTCAACAACTGGAATCTCTAGTACTAAACCTGTTTCTGGACAAATTGGTAAAAATGGACTGTACGTTTTTTGACGATCTTTACCAAGAGTGGGAAGAATAATATCCATAATTCCCTGATAATTTTCAAGAATTATTTGCAGTGTCGGATTAAAGAAACCTGATTTATAAAGAGAAGTAGAACTTTTAAAATTATATTTAAAATTAAATCTATTTAAAAAATCTTTTAACATTTCATTGTTGTGCTCACCAAAACTATCAAATTTTTTAAATGGGTCTGGAACTTGTGTTAATGGTTTGTGTAAATTATTAATTAAAAGATCTTGATTGGGAACGTTTTCTGGAACTTTTCTTAACCCATCCATATCATCTGAAAAGGTAATAATTTCTGCTGGTAAATCTGTCAGGTACTTTAATGCATTAACCATCATGGAAGTTCTTGCAACTTCACCAAAGGTTCCAATATGAGGAAGTCCACTTGGACCATAGCCAGTTTGCAAAATAATCTTACCTTTTTTTTCAATAAAACTCTTTCTTTCACGTAACAATTTTTTAGCCTCAACAAAGGGCCATGCGCTAGTTTTATCTAAATTATTTTTTTCAATCACGGGTTATAATAACAAAATATCTTATATTTAGTGCTTTTATTAATTCTTATAGAGTTGAAATTTATTTACCATAAAATAATGTTCTTTCAAAATGTCTAATTATAAAACTGTTTTTTTCACTTTGGGTGTTTTACAAATTATTCTTGGAATATCTATGATCATTCCAATTTTAACTCAAATTATATATACAGAAATAGATTCTTCATTTATTGGTGCAGCGATAATCTCAATAATATTTGGTGTCTTATTTTTTTTGACAAACCTAGACCATGATAAAAAATTAAATTTACAACAAGCTTTTTTACTCACTGCTCTTTCTTGGTTAAGTATTGCTATATTTGGCTCTTTACCTTTTATTTTTTCTACTCTTGATTTAACCATTACTGATGCTTTTTTTGAAAGTATGTCAGGAATAACAACCACAGGCTCAACTATACTTTCAAATTTACAACAAACACCAAAAGCGATTCTTTTATGGAGAGCAATGCTTCAGTGGTTAGGAGGCATTGGTATTATTGTGATGGCAATAACTCTAATGCCAATTATGAATGTTGGTGGAATGCAACTTTTTAAAATTTCTAGCAATGATTCATCAGAAAAAATACTTCCAAAATCTAAAGAAATTGCTCTTAGATTAATTTATGTATATTTAGGTTTAACAATAATTTGTGCGTTAACTTATAAATTTTTTGGCATGAGTTTTTTTGATAGTTTGACTCATTCTATGACAACAATAGCTACTGGTGGTTTTTCAAATTATGATGAATCAATAGGCTATTTTAATAGTTTATCTATAGAAATTTCTTCTATGTTTTTTATTATTTTAGGTAGTCTACCATTTATAGCTTACATAAAATTTTTAAATGGAAATAAGAAAATATTTACTTCTGATATTCAAATTAAATCTTTTATTAAAATAATTATTTTTTCAATTATTATACTTTTTATCTATTTGATTATTCAAAATAAGGGCCTTTCACAGGTTAATATTAGAGTAATATGTTTTAACGTTATATCTATTTTAACAGGAACAGGTTATGTAACTGGTGAATTTAATGGCTTAGGAAGTTTTCCATTAATTTTTTTCCTAGCTTTAATGTTTATTGGAGGATGCGCGGGATCTACTACTTGTGGTATTAAAATTTTTAGAATTCAGATTCTTTATCTCTTTATAAAAAATCAACTAAAAAAAATTATTTATCCAAAAGGAATTTTTATAATTAAATATGATAAAAATAATGTTGATGATAAATTTATGGCTTCTATAATTTCATTTATTTATCTCTATTTAATTATATTTTTTTTAATAACTGCTTTTTTATCTTTGAGCGGTTTAGATTTTGTTACAGCAATTTCAGGTGCTGCAACATCAATTTCAAACGTGGGTCCTGGTTTGGGTTCTGAAATAGGTCCTAGTAGTAATTTTTCTGCTTTACCTGATATATCAAAATGGATTTTAAGTTTTGGAATGATTTTAGGTAGACTTGAGATATTTGCTATATTAGTATTATTCTTACCTTCATTTTGGAGGAACTAATTATGATTGAAATAAAAAAACAATCCCTATCAGAAACTTTTTCTGTCTACTTTGATAGAAGAATGCTTAGGATTTTATTACTTGGAGCTATCTCTGGGTTTCCCTGGGTATTAATAGGAAGTAGCTTAAGTCTATGGCTCAAGGAAGAGGGCTTAAGCAGATCAACCATTGGTTGGGCAGGTTTAATATTTGCTGTTTATGCTTTTAACTATTTATGGGCTCCTCTTATTGATAGGCTTCAAATACCATACTTAACAAAAAAACTTGGTCATAGAAGAGGCTGGATAGTTTTAATGCAAATTGCAATCTTAGTTTGTCTTGTTATTTGGAGTTTTATTAATCCAACAGAAGATTTGGCACTACTAATTACAGTTGGTTTAATTATTGCTATAGCTTCAGCAACACAAGACATAACTGTAGATGCCTTAAGAATTGAACAAATTGGTGAAAATGAAAATAAATCTATGGCTGCAGGAGCTGCTATGGCTGTTGTTGGGTGGTGGAGTGGATATAAATTAGGTGGTGTAATAGCTTTATTTACGGCAGAATACTTTGAAAATATTGGTATAGCTAATTATTGGCAATCAACATTTTTAATCTTAGGAATTGTAGTAATATTTATGAACATAGGTTTAATGTTTGTTCATGAACCAATTTCAACTGAAAGAAAGATAAAACAGAAAGAAACAGATCTGCTGATAGAAAATAAACTTGGTTCACGAAACATCCTAGTCAAACTAATTGCTTGGATAAGTGGAACTTTAGGGGGTCCGGTAATAAGCTTCTTCAAAAAAAATGGGTTTTCAATTGCTGTCGGTATTTTAGGTTTTGTTTTTTTGTTTAAAATAGGGGAAGCCTTTTTAGGACGTATGTCTATAGTTTTTTACAAAGAAATAGGATTCTCTAAAGGTGATATTGCAATTTACTCGAAGACTTTGGGGTGGATAACTACTGTCATCTTTACATTACTTGGTGGACTTTTTGTAATTAGATCAGGAGTTTTAAAAGCAATGTTTTTTGCTGGAATATTAATGGCTTTAACTAATTTATTATTTACTGCTTTGGCATGGAGTGATAAATCAGAATTATTATTTGCTGTTGCTGTAATATTCGATGATATTGCTGCTGCTTTTGCAACAGTCGCATTTGTAGCTTTTATTTCATTGTTAGTTGATAGAACATATACGGCAACTCAATATGCATTACTTGCTTCCATAGGAACAGCTGGAAGAACTACGCTCGCTTCTTCATCTGGAGCTTTAGTTGACTGGCTAAATGGAGATTGGGGTACATTTTTTATTTTAACAGCTGTCATGGTAATTCCATCTTTAATTTGCTTATGGTTTATTAAAGACAAATTAAAACTTCGTGAAAAATAAATTTTTTTTTAAAGATCTATTTTCAAATATTTATAAGAAACCTTCTAAATTTTCAGAAATTACTTCACAAATTTTATATGGGGAAAAATTTAAGATTCTATCTAAAAGCAAAAACTGGATAAAAATAAAGACATCATTTGATAATTATATTGGCTATATTCAAAATAGAAAATATACAAATAATTTTAAACCTACGCATAAAGTATTTAGTCTAAAGACCAGTATAATTAATAAATCAAATAGAAAAAAAGAATATTTACCATTCGCATCAAAAATTTCTATAATTAAAGAAAGAAAGAATTCTGTTGAATATGAAAAAAATAAGTGGATTAAAAAAAAGGATATAAAAAAGATTAATCATGTTGAAAAGGATTATTTAAAAATATTAAGATTATTTATAAATACGAAATATACTTGGGGTGGTAAAACTTATCAGGGAGTAGATTGTTCGGGTATATTACAGTTATTTTTTTATTATAATAATAAATTTTATCCAAGAGACACAAAAGATCAAATAAGATATTCACCAAAAATTAAAAGAAGTATAAATAAAAAAGGTGATATTATATTTTGGAACGGGCATGTCGCTATTTGTGTCGATTCTAAAAAATTAATCCACGCATATGGTCCTGAAAAAAAAGTTTTAGTTATGCCTATAAAAAAAACAATAGATAAAATTGAAAGAACTGCAAAACTTATGGTAAAAAAAATATCTTTTGTACAATATTAGCTTCTACCAAAGTCTGGTTTGTTAATATCTTGTTTTAATTTAATAATCTTGGTTCTTACTTTTTTAGTTTGAATTAATTTTTTTAAAATTGACTTATTGTTTTTTGAATTAATATCATTTTTGAAAGAATTTAAATTTTTAATAAATAAATCAATGGCTACTTTCATATTTTTAGAATTACTAAAAAATATATCCCTCCACATTATTTCGTTGGATGCTGCTATCCTTGAAAAGTCTCTTAATCCACCTGCGCTAAATTTAATTAAATCATAATTTTGTTTTTTTTCAAAATCTTGTGCAGATTTTACTAAGTTATAAGCTATTAAATGAGGTAGATGACTTGTAATTGAAAAAATCTTATCATGCTTTTCTGAAGTCATAGAAACAACCTTTGCTCCAATTTTTTTCCAAAATTTACTTAGGAAAATTAAATGATTTTTGTTAGTTTTCTTTTCTTTTATTAAAACACAACATTTATTTTCAAATAAGTCATGCTTTCCATGTTCTGGTCCACTAACTTCCGATCCTGCAATTGGGTGACTCGAAGTCCAAAAAATATTCTTTCTTAAAAATTTTTTAATAACTTTTGACGACTCTATTTTTGATGATCCAATATCTGTAATTATAGTTTTTTGAGATAAAAATTTATTCATTTTAAGAATAAGATTTTTATATTCACTCATTGGTGTACATAAAATAATTAAATCTGATTTAATAACACCATCTTGCAATTTATTAACAATTATTCCAGGAAGTTTTAATTTCTTTATTTTAGATATATTAACTTTAGATTTTTCATAAATATAAATTTTTTTTGCTAATTTTTTTTTTTGTATTCTCCTCAACAAAGAAGATCCTAATAAACCACATCCTATAATCAAAATATTTTTCATAATTAATTAAATATACTTTTAATTGCATTTATAAATTTTATATTTTCTTTATTAGATCCAATTGTAAGTCTTAATTTATTTTTAATGTTGTATCCTTCTTTTGTAGATCTTAAAATAATTTTTTTTGACTGTAATTTTTTAAACACATAATTTGCTGAAAATTTACATCTATCAAAATTTAGTAACAAAAAATTAGCTGTTACTTTATTAGATAAAATATTAAAATTTTCTAAAATCTTTTTAATCTTGTTTGCAGAAATTATATTATGATTTACAGATTTATTAATAAAATTTTTGTCCTTCAATGCTTCTGTTGCTGCAATTTGCCCTAATTGATTCACATTAAATGGTGATTTAATTTTATTCATTGCGCTAACAATTTTTTTTGGAGCGTGACCCCAACCAACTCTTAATGAAGCTAAACCATAAATTTTAGAAAACGTTCTTATTATAATTACATTATCTTTTTTTTTAAATAGATCTAAACTAGATTTATAATCTTTATTTTTCATATACTCAAAATATGCATCGTCTAAAACTAATAAAATATTTTTTTTTAATTTTTTTCTCAATTCTATAAGTTCTTGTTCGGTCAAATATGTACCAGTTGGATTATTGGGGTTTGCAATAAAAACTAGCTTAGTTTTTTTTGTTATATTTTTGATTATTTCTGATATCGAAACTCTAAAATTTTTTTCTTTTGAAAAAATAACTTTTGCACCAGCAATTTTTGCATAAATTCTATACATCAAAAAACTATATTGTGGAACAATCACCTCATCACCTGTTTTTAAGTATAATTGACATATCATCTGAATAATTTCATCCGATCCAGCTCCACAAATAATCTTATTAAAATCACAGCTAAATTTTTTAGAAATTTCTTTTCGTAATATCTTTGCATTACTGTCCGGGTATTTAGAAAAAATTAAATTTTTATTAAGTAAAACTTTTTTTACTTTTGGGCTAACACCTAATGCTGACTCGTTTGCTGATAATTTAATAGCATTTTTAATTTTACCTATATTTGAGATACCTGGCTTATAAGCTTCTAATCTGAATGTTTTAAACTTTGGAACTGTCATTTTCTTAATATAATTACCTTATAAATAAAATATTAAACTTTCATATAGAATAAGTCACCTTTTAAAAAAATTGACATAAGAAATGCTATCTTGTACAAAAAATATGCGCTGATTTAACTGAATTGCGAGCGCTTGAAAAAAACCGCTAAATAAGTTTTTTTTATCTCACAATTCAAATCTAGCCATTATTTATGAACAAAGATGTAAAAATAAAAAGTTTAATAATTGATAAGCCTTTAAAGTTAGATTGTGGACAGACTATTAATAACTTTCCTTTAGCATACGAAACATATGGCACTCTAAATAAAGAAAAAGATAATGCTATTTTGGTATTTCATGCCTTGACTGGAGATCAATTTGTATCTGGAATAAATCCACTAACTAAAAAGGATGGGTGGTGGTCTTATGCTGTTGGACCTGAAAAAGCAATTGACACAAATAAATATTTTGTAATATGTGCAAATGTAATTGGTGGGTGTATGGGTTCTTATGGGCCAAGCAATATTGATCCATCTACTAATAAAATTTTAGGAACAAACTTTCCAATTATTACGATAAATGATATGGTTAATGCTCAGTACAACCTTCTAGATTTTTTTAAAATAGAAAAACTATTTTGTGTTATGGGTGGCTCAATGGGTGGTATGCAGGTTCTACAATTTGTAAATAATTTTCCTAACAAATCAAAAATTGCAATTCCTATTGCTTGTACAGCAAGTCATTCTGCACAAAATATAGCCTTTAATGAACTGGGCAGACAATCAATTATGGCTGATGCTAAATGGTTGAATGGTAATTACTCTAATGAAAACTCAAATCCTGATAAAGGTTTAGCTGTAGCTAGAATGGCAGCCCATATCACTTACTTATCAAAAAATGGTTTACAAGAAAAATTTGGTAGAAAATTACAAGAAAGAGATGATTTGAAATTTAGTTTTGACGCAGACTTTCAAATAGAGAGCTATCTCAGATATCAAGGATCAGTCTTTGTAGATAGATTTGATGCTAATAGCTATCTCTATATTACCCGAGCTATGGATTATTTTGATTTAGTTAAACAACATAACGGAAATTTATCCAATGCTTTTATGCACTCAAAGACTAAATTTTTTATTATATCTTTCACATCTGACTGGCTTTACCCAACATCAGAAAATAAAGATATTGTTATAGCTTTAAATGCAATTGGATCAGATGTTGGTTTTGTTGAAATAGAATCAGACAAAGGTCATGATTCATTTCTTTTAGATATTCCAAAATTTTTAGATATATTAAAAAACTATATTAACACTTCTTATTTAAAAGCTTAATAATGAAAAAAGAATTTGAAATAATTGCTAACTTAATTGAAAAAAGTACTAGAGTTTTAGATGTTGGTTGTGGTGACGGTACTTTAATGCAGTTTCTAAAAAATAATAAAAAAATAGATATAAGAGGAATTGAAATTTCTAAAAATAATGTTCAAAAATGTGTAGAAAAAGGTTTAACTGTAATTGAAGGTGATGCAGAAAAAGACCTAGTTCAGTTTCCAGATGGTTCTTTTGATTTTGTAATTTTGAGTCAAACACTTCAAGCTTTTTTAAACCCTGAGATTGTTATTAATGAACTACTTAGAGTTGGTAAAAAAGCTATTGTAACTATACCTAATTTTGGTTATTGGAAAGTTAGATTACACCTACTGACTAAAGGTACGATGCCAATTACAAAAAATTTGCCTGATGAATGGCATAACACTCCAAATATTCATATGTGTACTATAAAAGATTTCTTTAATTTTTGTAATAATAGAAAAATAAAGTTAGACAAATCTTTGGCTCTTCATAATAAAAAAACTTCGTTGATAAAAAATAGTAATTTAGTTATAAAAAACCTATCAGCTGAATTAGGAATATTTTTAATCAAAAATTAAATGAAAATTGAAATAATTCCATGCTTGAAAGATAATTATTCATACCTAGTAATTGATGAAAAAGAAAATACTGCTTGTGTGATTGATCCAAGTGAATCAGACCCTATTATTAAATATTTAGAGAAAAATAAGATTAACTTAAAGTTTATCCTAAATACTCATCATCATTTTGATCATGTCGGAGGCAATAAAAATTTAAAAGAAAAATATAGAGCAAAAGTTATTGGTTTTAAAGAGGATAAAAAAAGAATTCCTGAAATAGATATTCTTGTTGATGACCAAGAAATTTGGAAGTGTGATAACTTTGAAGCAAAGATAGTTCATGTTCCAGGGCATACACGTGGACATGTGTATTTTTATTTTTATAATCAAAAATCTGTTTTTACTGGTGACACTTTATTTTCATTAGGTTGTGGAAGAATTTTTGAAGGAACTTATTCTCAAATGTTTAATTCTTTAAAAAAAATAAAAGAACTTCCTCTTGAAACAAAAATTTTTTGTGGTCATGAATATACATTAAATAATTCAAAATTTTGTATTTCACATGATAAGGACAATAAAAAACTTAAAAGTAAAATAATAGAAATTGAAAAAAAATTGCGGGATCATTTACCTACTATTCCATCAACTATCAAAGAAGAATTGGAGTGCAATATTTTTCTAAAATCTGAGAATGTAGAAGCTTTTTCTAAATTAAGAGATTTAAAGGATAATTTCTAGCTTATTCGGACTTGACTATAATATGCTCCCGACTATATTGCTGCTTATAAAAATTAGATTAAACAATGTCATACGCAATAATACAAACAGGTGGAAAACAGTATAAAGTAAAAGCTGGAGAAATTCTTAAAATTGAAAGATTAGAGAATTCTAAACTTGAGGCAAAAATAGAATTTAAAGATATTCTCGCTTATGGGGATGATAAAAATATTGAAGTTGGGTCACCTGTTGTTGAGGGTGCGAAAGTTGAAGCTGACCTTGTTGAAAATGGTAAAAATAGAACAATATTAATTTTCAAAAAAAGAAGAAGACAAAATTCAAGAAGAAAAAATGGTCACAGACAACAATACTCATTGGTAAGAATTAGTAAAATTTTTTCAAAAGATGGTAAGGTCTTATCTCAAGCAGAAAAAATGATAAAACCAACTAAAAAAATTGAAAAAGTAGAGGCCAAAACAACAGCTAAAAAAATTGAAAAAATAGAGGCCAAAACAACAGCTAAAAAAATTGAAAAAGTAGAGGCCAAAACAACAGCTAAAAAAATTGAGGCTAAAGTAGCAAGTAAATAGATTAGGTAATTTATGGCAACAAAAAAAGCAGGTGGATCATCAAGAAATGGACGAGATAGTGCAGGTCGTAGACTTGGTGTTAAAAAGTATGGTGGTGAAGTTGTAATTCCTGGAAATATAATTGTTAGACAAAGAGGTACAAAAATATTTCCTGGTGAAAACGTAGGTATGGGTAAAGATCATTCAATTTTTTCTGTCGTTGAAGGAAAAGTTGTATTTAAAAAAGGCAAATCAGACAGAACATTCGTTTCAGTAAAGCCCAATTAGTAGTACAACTAAATAATTGAGAGTTGTATCATGAAGTTTCTAGATCAAGTTAAAATTTATGTGAAAGCTGGTAATGGAGGAAATGGATCTCCTAGCTTTCGAAGAGAAAAATTTATTGAGTATGGGGGGCCTGATGGTGGAGATGGAGGCAAAGGTGGCTCTATACTTTTAAGATCAGAAAGAAACTTGAACACTCTTATTGACTATAGATTTCAGCAACACCATAAAGCTCAAAGAGGTGAAAATGGATCTGGGCAAAATCGTACAGGACGTGGGGGGGATGATTTATTTTTAAAAGTTCCAATTGGCACGCAAGTCTTTGAGGAGGACAATAAAACATTAATTTATGATTTTAAAAAAGAAGGTGATAAGTTTGTTGTTGCAAATGGTGGAAAAGGTGGACTGGGAAATACTAGATTTAAAAGCTCAACTAATAGAGCACCAAAAAAAACTACAAAAGGTGCAACTGGTGAAGAATATATAATATGGTTGCAATTAAAAACTATTGCTGACGTTGGAATCGTGGGATTACCTAATGCTGGTAAATCAAGTTTATTAGCAGCTATCACTAATGCTACTCCCAAGATAGCAAATTATAAATTTACAACTTTAAACCCAAACCTTGGTGTTGCAATTTATGATGACAAAGAAATAACTTTAGCTGACATACCTGGGCTAGTTGAAGGAGCACATGAAGGTGTAGGTCTTGGAATTCAATTCCTAAAACATATAGAAAGATGCAAAACATTGATGCATCTAATCGATATTACTGATGAAAATATTGAAAATACATACCAACAAGTTAAAAAAGAGCTTGGTAGTTACAGTAAAGAGATTCTGGAAAAAAAAGAAATAATTGTATTAAATAAGACAGACTTATTAGATAAAGAAGAAATAGAAAAAATTGTGAAAAAATTTTCTAAAGATAAAAAATCTGAAGTAGTGACTCTTTCAACATTAGAGAAGGGGTCTATATCAAAAATTAAAGCTAAATTACTTTCATATGTATCTTAGAGGCTCTAAAATAATTGTAATTAAAATTGGCTCCTCTTTATTAATAGACAATAATAAAAAAATTAGAAAAAGATGGTTATCTGAATTTGCTAAAGATATTCATGAATTAATTAAAGAAAATAAAAAAATTATTATTGTAAGCTCAGGAGCTATTGCAATGGGCTGTAAAAAACTTAACTTAAGAAAGAAAAATCTTAAAATTGATAAAAGTCAGGCTGTAGCATCAATAGGACAAATTGAACTTATGAATTTATTTTCTGAAACATTTGTTAAACAAAAAATTAATATATCTCAAATTTTACTTACATTAGAAGATACGGAACAAAGAAGAAGAGCATTAAATGCAAAAAGAACATTTGATAATTTATTTCAATTAGGTTTTGTGCCCATTGTTAATGAAAATGACACTACAGCAACTACAGAAATTAAATATGGTGATAACGATAGACTAGCTTCTAGAGTGGCACAAATATCTGGGGCTGATTCACTAATACTTCTTTCTGATGTTGATGGTCTTTATACTCAAAATCCAAAAATCTATAAAAATGCTAAACTATTAAAAGAAATAAAAAATATTGATAAAGATATAGAAAAAATTGCAACTAAGAGCATTAGTGAACATGGGACGGGTGGAATGAAAACTAAAATTGATGCAGCAAAAATCTGTCAACTATCAGGATGCCAAATGGTAATAGCTAATGGTCTATTGATGAGACCTATTAAAAAAATGATTAAAGATAATAACTGTACTTGGTTTTTAACAAAAATATCAAAATTAGATGCCAGAAAAAAATGGATTATCAGTTCAATTTCACCTAAAGGGGAAATTGTTATTGATGATGGTGCAACACGAGCACTTTCAAATGGTAAGAGTCTATTAGCAGCTGGAATTATAAAAGTATCTGGTAAGTTTAAAAAAGGTGATCACATAAAAGTTTTAAATAAAAAAAACTCTGAGTGTGCTAGAGGTTTAAGTTCATTCTCATCTGAGGAAATATTAAAAATTATGGGGCACCATTCTAAAGAAATTGAAAAAATATTAGGGTATATTGCTAAATCTGAAGTTATACATAAAGATGATATGGTGGAAGTATAAAATGAGTAAATTTATGAATATACTAGGACAAAATGCTAAAAAAGCAGCTCTTAAAAAAATTAGTACTAAAGTTAAAAATAAAATTCTAAATAGATATGTCTTCTTATTAGATAAAAAAAGAAATTCTATAATTAAAGCAAATGCAAAGGATATAAAATTTGCTCTCAAAAAAGGATTAAAGAATAATCTAATTGATAGACTGACCGTTAATTACAAAAAAATAGATAATATTAGAAATTCAATAAATAAAATTATTAAACTAAAAGACCCTATTGATAATACTCTTGAAAAATGGAGTAGGCCTAATGGATTAAAGATTAAAAGAATATCTACACCTATTGGTGTTATTGGAGTTATATATGAAAGTAGACCCAATGTTACTTCGGATGTTGCCAGTTTATGCTTTAAGTCTGGAAATGCTGTGATTTTAAAAGGTGGATCAGAAGCAATAAATACTAATAAAATTTTATCTAAATTATTTAGAAAAGCTCTTAAAGAAAATAAGGTTAATGAAAATTTTATTCAATTCATAGATTCTCAAGATAGAAAAATGGTTGATTTTATGCTTTCAAAAATGGAAGATTACATTGATGTGATCATACCTCGTGGTGGAAAAAATTTAGTAAAAAAAGTTCAGGAGCTTTCAACAGTACCTATTATTGGACATTTAGAGGGGTTGTGTCACACCTTTATAGATAAAGATGCTGAACTAAAGATGGCTATAAATATTATCTATAATGCAAAATTAAGAAATACCAGTATTTGTGGTGCTACAGAAACAATTTTACTTCATGAGAAGATTGTTAAAAAATTTTGTAATCCTATTTTAAAAAAACTTGAAGAAAATAACTGCAAAATATACGGAGATCATTTTTTGAATAAATATTATAAAGGTAAAATTCTTATTGCCAAAGAAAAGGACTGGTCCACAGAGTACTTGACAGCAACAGTATCCGTAAAAACCGTAAAAAATTGTGAAGAAGCAATAAATCATATTAACAAATACGGAACTATGCATACAGATTCTATAATTACTAAAAATAAAAAGACTGCTAAAAAATTTTTAAAAAATGTCAAAAGTTCAATAGCTATGCATAATACATCAACACAATTTGCTGATGGTGGAGAGTTTGGGTTTGGTGGAGAAGTTGGTATTTCAACAAACACTCTTCCTCCAAGAGGACCTGTAGGATTAGGACAACTTATTTCTTACAAATATGAGGTTGTTAGCAACGGTCAAACTAGAAAATAAATTGAAACTAGAAAAAATAAAAATTGGTATTTTAGGAGGTACATTTGATCCTGCACATAAGGGACATTTAGAAATATCAATACAAGCAAAAAGAAGATTTGATCTTAAAAATATTGTTTGGGCAATTACAAAAAAAAATCCATTTAAAAGTAAAAGTAAATCAAACTTAAGAAGTAGAATTAAATTTGCAAAAAAACTAATAGGCAAAAATAATTATATTAAAGTTAAATTTTACGAAGAAAAGATAGGTTCTAATAGAACGGTCGATTTAATTGAACATTTGAGTAAAGAAGGAAAAAATGAAATTTATTTCATTATGGGTGCTGACAATCTCATAAATTTTCACAAATGGTATAAATGCAAATCTATTGTAAAAAAATGCAATATTCTAGTATTTGACCGTCAAGGATATAAAGCAAAGTCATTGAAGTCAGTAACCTATGCTAGGACAAATAAAAAAAACTTAACTTTTGTTAATTTTAATAAAGTTAATATTTCATCTTCTCAATTAAGAAAAGTTTGATAAGGTTTATTTAATAAATGGAAAAAAATACAAATCTAAAAAAAATCATAATAGATACTCTAGATTCAAACAAAGCATTGGATATAATTTCTATTGATCTTAAGAATAAAAGTTCAATGGCAGACTACATGATCATAGCAAGCGGAACCTCTTCAAGACATATCCAAGCTTTATCAGAACAAGTATTAGAAAAATTAAGAGCTAATGGGATTAAAAATTCTAAAATAGAAGGAAAAGAAAGTTTAGACTGGAAATTGGTTGACGGCATTGATTTGATTGTTCATATATTTAATCCAGATAAAAGAAAATTTTATGAACTTGAAAAAATATGGTCAGAGCTTATTCCTAAAGAAAAAGTTATGATATAAGCATGATAAAAAAAATCCTTCTTTTTTTAATTATTTCTGTATTTGTTTTTGAAAAAAGTTTTTCTGAAAATTCTGATATATATAAAAAAATAGACTTATTTGGTGAAGTACTTGAAAAAATTAACAGAGAATATGTTGATGATGTAGATCAATCTAAGAGTATGGATGCTGCAATAAATGGATTATTACAATCTCTTGACCCCTACTCAGCTTATATGACTCCTGAAAGTTTTGAAGGTATGCAAACTGAAACAAGTGGTGAGTTCGGTGGACTTGGTATTGAAGTTGGTATGGAGGCAGGTGTTGTAAAGGTAATTTCTCCAATCGATAACACACCCGCCTCAAAAGCTGGATTAAAAGCAGGTGATTATATTGTAAAAATTAACAATGTGCAGGTGCAGGGAAAATCGTTAATGGAAGCGGTTGATTTAATGAGAGGACCTGTTGGATCTGGTATTGAAATAACCGTTAGAAGGCGTGGTGTCAAAAAAGCATTGATCTTTAATATAACAAGAGAAATTATTGAAGTTCAATCTGTTAAATCTGAACTTTTAGACAATAACATTGGCTATATTAGACTGACTTCCTTTAACGAAAATAGTAGTGAACAAATTAAAGAAAAAGTTAATAACTTAAATAAAAATAAAAATCTAAAAGGATATATTTTGGATTTAAGAAATAACCCTGGTGGTTTGCTTTCTCAGGCAATTAGAATATCAGACTTCTTTTTAGAAAATGGTGAGATTGTATCAACGAAAAGTCGAAAAGTTTCAGAGAACAGAAAATGGTTTGCTAAAAAAGGTGATATAACAGATGGTAAAACATTAATTGTACTTATTAACTATGGATCAGCATCAGCATCTGAAATAGTAGCTGGTGCATTAAAAGATCATAAAAGAGCTATTATAATTGGAGAAAACAGCTATGGAAAAGGTTCTGTACAATCAATAATTCCTCTAAAAAATAGAGGTGCAATCAGATTAACAATTGCAAAATATTATTTACCTTCAGGCAAATCTATTTCTGAAGTAGGTGTAACACCTGATATAGAGGTAGTAGAAGGTTCAGAAGAATTTAAATTTAACTCTGAGACGGATAATCAATTAAACTTTGCTTTAAAACTACTTAACGGATAAATGAGCAACAAAAATATAGATTTACCTCTTAGAAGTGGGGTTGGCATTGTTGTATTAAACAAAAAAAATAAAGTCTTTGTGGCAAAAAGGATAGATAATCAAAAAAATTTCTGGCAAATGCCTCAAGGTGGTGTTGATAAAGGTGAAGACTATTTAACTGCTGCTTACAGAGAGCTAGAAGAAGAAACTAGTATAAAAAATGTTGAACTAATTAAAGAGTGTGATGGATTGATCTCTTATGAATTACCAAAAAACTTATTAGGTATAATTTGGAAAGGTAAATATAGGGGTCAGGAACAAAAGTGGTTTATAATGAGATTTTTAGGCCAAGATAATGAGATTGATATTAAAACTAAAAATCCTGAGTTTTGTGAATGGAAATGGATTAATCTTGAAAATATAACTGACCTAGTTGTAGACTTTAAGCTACATGTATACAAAGATATTAAAAAAAAAGTAAAAGAAATTCTTAATTAAGAGTTTTTAGAACATCAATTTTTTGATCAACTAAGTATTTTTCTTGATCTGTAATGTCAATATTTTTTGAATTTTCTTCTGCTTTAGTAAGTAGTTCACTAATTTTATCTTTATCGATATCTTTGATATTAACAATAGAACTTGTTAGAACTGATAAATTATTATTCTTAAATTCAACAATTCCATCCTCAACATAGTAATTGTCTTCTCCTGATTTAGAAAAGATTTTAATAATACCTGGCTTTAGAAATGAAATAATTGAGATATGGTCCTTCAAAATACCCATTTCTCCTTCAAAAGCTGGTACAACAACTTCTGTTACATCATCTTTTGAAAGAAAAGATTTTTCTGGGTTTACAATTTCTATTTTGAACTCTTCACTCATTATGCAGCAGCATCTTTTGCCATTTTTTCTGCTTTCTCTACAGCTTCTTCAATTGTACCCACCATATAAAATGCAGCCTCTGGCAAATGATCATACTCACCATTACATATTGCAGCAAAACCTTTAATTGTAGAATCTAAATCTACTAATTTTCCTGGAGAACCAGTAAAGACTTCGGCTACAAAGAAGGGTTGTGATAAAAATCTTTGTATTTTACGTGCTCTAGCTACTGTTAATTTATCTTCTTCAGATAATTCATCCATTCCTAAAATCGCAATAATGTCCTGAAGTGATTTATAAGTTTGAAGAATTTTTTGTACTTCCCTAGCTACCCTATAATGTTCATCTCCAACTATTCTTGGATCTAAAATTCTAGAAGTAGAATCTAGAGGATCTACTGCTGGGTAAATTCCAATTTCAGCTATTTGTCTAGATAATACAGTTGTTGCATCTAAGTGAGCAAAAGATGTGGCAGGTGCCGGGTCCGTTAAGTCATCTGCTGGTACATAAATCGCTTGTACAGATGTAATAGAACCTTTGTTAGTAGTTGTAATTCTTTCTTGAAGGTTACCCATGTCTGTTGCAAGTGTAGGCTGATATCCAACAGCTGAAGGAATTCTTCCTA
>Ga0209335_10000543_pt1 | contig 45844 bp, 41 predicted proteins | sample COG_09_FD_184753 | JGI IMG/M metagenome (GOLD analysis project Ga0209335, IMG submission 184753) | Pelagic Microbial community sample from North Sea - COGITO 998_met_09 (SPAdes) (version 2) | ecosystem: Environmental > Aquatic > Marine > Neritic zone/Coastal water | place: Helgoland, sampling...
TATAAAAACTAGATCAAGATCTTAAAACCCTCTGTATATTATTACAATATTTTTATAAAAACTAGATCAAGATCTTAAAACCCTCTGTATATTATTACACTATTTTTAAATAACTTTAATCCATTCTGTAGATTATTTATAAAAATATCTTAAATTCAGTCTGTATATTATTACAATATTTTAAATAACTTTAGATCTTTCTGTATATTATTACATTTTTAAATAACTTTACATCATTCTGTAGATTATTTATAAAAATAATATTATTACAAGATCTTAAATTCATTCTGTATATTATTACATTTTAATTCTCTTTTGTATAAGACGACATTCTTAATTCGTTTAATTCATTTAACTTTATTTTTTTTTCATCTCCATTTATTAACCTTTTATTTATATTATATTTTTGTACATTTCATCACTTGAACTCTTTTTATCACTTTCTGTTGAACTTTTTAACATATTTGAAGTTTTCTCACCATTCTTGGTTGATCTTTTTTGATATATTTGAACGGTTCTTTTTGTTTTATTTTTCATTTTATTTTATATCATTTTTATATTAAGTTTAGTTATTTTTTTATTTTATATAAATAAAAACTATTTTCCTGAAATGCCTCCTAAAAAAATTGCACTTGCTAAAATTGCGTGCACACAGCTAAATCATGTTGGACCATTGTCAGACCAAGATTATAAAATTATTGACAACAGTAGCATGATCTGTAAGCCTACAGATCATTTAAAAGACAGTCCCCGTAAAAATAATGAAATACGAAGTGTAAGAAAAATGATGCAATTCTCAAGTCACAACGACCTCTCTTCCAAACAAAAGGAGTTAATTGATGACATAAAAACCTTTTTTGATGACGGTAAAGCAACCGACGAAAACATAGCAGCTGTTTTGTTTGATATGAAGGCAATGGGTGATATAACCCAGTTTGAATATTTTATTGACAATCTTAAATTTCTTACATCATTTGAAACACTCGATACAATTTTATTATTATTTGCTATAATTTGTGTTGGAGAAAAATGGAGTAGTGGCATTCTCGCTGCATATAAACAAAACAGATATTTATATTTTTCTACTAAAATGGGAAATAAAATACCAGCATTTTATAAATTTACAATTGAGCAGCTTAACAACATTTATATACAAATGTGTGAAAAAATTGGAGGGCAACATGCTAAAACGGAGGAAGAGTTTGCGTTTGCATTAAAACTATTTGCAAGAATATTGGATTCTTGTCATGACTTTTTAAAAGATCAAAGAAAAGAAAGCGCAGAAGAAGAACAAGAATTATCAGTAATAGAACAATATTTAAACCACATATTTACACCTATTGCATCTAGTTAATAAATATTTTCTTATAGTTAAATAAAATATTAATTAAAATGGCTCACTCTAAACCTCAATGTTTAGCATTTTACGAAGACTTAAACTTAAAAAAAGCTGGTGAACAATTTCTCAAAGAACGAATAAACAAAAAACACGAGCGGATTAACGCCGTTTTATACAGATTTATACAACGCATTACAACTGCTTTCGACAACTTGAAAACTGGGCAAGAAAGTTTTAATCCTGATAGTTTTTATACTAAAATATTTATATTATCAATATTTATACAGTTTATGGAAAACAGTACAAAAGACAAGCGTAATCTGCAGAAGTTGACATCTGGCCCCAAAGTACAAATACTCAACATGTTCTCGCCAAAAAACAAAGACGAGGTAAACACATTAAAAAACAACATATATATCTACCTAACTCAGCAGAAGGTGGATGCGTCGGGGGTCAGTAAAACACTCCTAGACGTATGTGATGAACATATAAAACCGAGTACTGAGACTGAAACTGAAGCTGAATCTAAATATGTTAAAGAATATAGAAAGTTTTACAAAGAAATTGTCAGAATAAAGGAAGAAGAAACTAGAACAGCCGCTACAAAAATTGACTCCTTTGCAAATACAAATGACGGTCTTTTTTATGTTTTTGTATGTAATTTATTAAACTTTTTTCTAGGAGCAGAAGACTGGTTAAACTTATTAAACGAAATAGTTAGCGCTACTCATTCAGACTTTACTACATTTTCTATATTTTTAGATGTTCATTCCTTACTTAGCGTAGCACAAGGAGAATCAGCGATAAGAACTACGTTATCAAATAAAATAACGCGAGACAATGAAAACTGGTTAACCGACGATCAAGCAAAGGCTATTATAGATAAAACAATTATTTTTGCTGAAACAATATTTAAAGACATAGAAATTATAACGCAAATTTCTGAAGAAACATATTATACATATTTTACTCCATCTGCAAAGTGTTATGCTGTTAAAACAAAATTTGAAGAGCACAATCCAACCCTAACATTAGACGATATTAAGTATCAACGAATAAAACTAGGGTTTAGTATTTATGTATCATTTGACCTAACTACTGAGATCAGTGTTACTAGTCCTTTCATAACATCTCACTGGTGCAAATTTAAGTTTGAACCTTCACTTGATGTTAAATATATAGATATTATATATAGGGACGGTAATGGCGATGCCCTCGCAGAATTTGTAACTAATATTTGCATGTCCTCTTTGTTAAAAACTGTTTATAACGGGCATCAAGGTTGTTATACAATAAAACCGGTTACAGATTTTAATCTGTTATTTGCTACTACGGATAATATTGTTGCACCTCAATTACAGTTAATACTGTCTGGTTATGCAGCAAACCTTGAAGTAAATACTAAAGTTGTGCAATATAACCTTGGTCGACAACAGTTACATTATTTGGGTATTTGTGAAAAATCCGACAAAGATGTCCGTTATGCTGATATATTTCAACCATATCATTCGCAATCCAAAAACAAGAGCACCTATGGTACAGAGAGGAAGACTATTACTTATTTATGGAAAATTTTACACTCCCTTGGTCCCCTTGGTCAAAACTTTCAGTTGACACCAAAGGGGTCAACTGAAAGTTTTAACTTAATGGATTTCTTTGCATTCGACGAAAAATTTCATATACATGCACCTTTTACATATGATCCAGTTGTGGTAAAAAAAAAAAGTGAACAACAATTTTCAACTAGTTTTGGTTTTCATATAATGTTTAGCAAAAATAGTTATGGGAACTATAAAAAAAAATGCACTTTTATATTAAGTGCCCTTACAAAGTTATTGTATTTAGCACGTATAGCTTGTTATGGAATTACAAGCGAATCATACCAATTAAGAACGGAACACCTAACATATACTATAATCTCTACCGCCTATGATAAGACCTATACCAATGCACAGGAATACATAAGCGCCAACCATCCCTTGATAAATAGTCCCGCCGTCAAAAAACTCCTAATATTCACAGGAATATTAGGAGCAGCAATAGCAATTATAGACACAGGAGTAAACCCTGTTATACTAAAAAATGAACGCAAAAAATCAAAAAAAAAACTCGAAACAAGACTAAATGCCCTCGGCAATTCAGACACCCTAAATTCTGGATTAGAGACGTTTGCCTCAATACAAACTTCCACACAAGATTTTGCGAATAATAATAACCTAGTATTAGGGTTACGCAAGGTAGTAGACGAATATACACTGTGGTTGGATACATTAAGCTCCCCAATAGCAGAATCAGATGAAAGACTAATAATTATTGAAATAGCATCAATATTAGCATTAAAAGCATTAGAATGTAGGCAAACATCAAATGATCTCTTCAACGTTTTTGCCAAATATCACACCAACACCAGCTTTAACATTATACCTGGTTTAACTGCACCTACAATAGCGAGCTTTATACACACAGCAAACTTGCAACGTATAGACATGATTTGTGGTCATCAATTTGGTGCCTGTGAAACATATAATAAAAATGGTTGTAATTATGCAATAAGTACTGGTGGAACCTTAATACAAAGATATGCGTTTGGAACTGATTTACTTGACAAAGGATTACAACTGGCACATTCTTCTATAAAGAATTCTATATTTCAACTTGAACAACCTTGTAATCATGGTTGGTTAACTAGTTCATTTAGAACTCGCCCATCAAAAGCAGCAGAGATTTTAAGTGAAGTAATATATTTAAAATCATCTGTACTTCGTTTTTTTCCTTGGTTTTATTCATGGTTAGATTATATAGCTAGTTTGTTTTTAAGAACAATAGACAGTTCCAACTCAAATGCAACTAATGCAAACATATTAAAATTACTAGTAATAGTTAGAAGTTTGTTATGTTTGCATATTGATGTTGCATGTAAGTTTTTTATAAGCTTTCATGAAAATAAAGTCAGCGAAACTGACTTTATTTCAAATATCAAAGCTGCTGCTGTTGCTAAAGACAAGCTAACATTATCTGAGATAGTTAAGTTTATTAATGACCATGTGGATGATATATATAATTATGCAAAAGTACAAGACCCCACCGTTGACGATGTTTTACAAATTATACCTTGGTTATACGATAAAATCAATTTTAATCCTTCACATAAAAAAAATCTAAATCAAGCCGATGCAGATTCAGGAACAGAGTATTGGTGTATATCTTTTGCTGCAAACTATTTGCAGCATATAACAGATTTAGAAACAGGGAGTAACAGACCACAAGTAGTAACGCGAAAAATTACTAATTTAATTTTTACAACAGAATCTGCTCCATTTTATCTTTTATGGTTATATACTCAAGAAATTTTAGAGATATTTTGCACAAATGATTTATTAGAAGACTATTCATCTTACCCCCAGGTTGAATTAGCAATTCCGGAAAGCAAAGAAGATGTAGAGTATATTAAACAGATTAAAGCTTTATTTCCTTCTATTTTTTGGACAGCACACAACTTGTGTAGTGGTAAATTAGACGATACGAGCGAATTAAATTTTACTGAAGCTATGTTTCAAGAGGAATTACTATATATTAATAATATCGCTAAAACTGTAATAGATTTTTCTGACAATTCACAATTCGCTTTTATTGATGCTAATATTATCAGCACCATAGAAATATTTAAAAAGTTTCTGGAAAACAATAATTTATTAACTCACCTAGATACAACACAAGCAGCAGCACCAGCAGCAACAGGAGGTGGGTGGGAAGGTGGTGTTGGTGCCGCTGTTGCTGCTGTTGGTGCCGCTGGTGCTGCTGTTGGTGCCGCTGGTGCTGCTGTTGGTGCTGTTGGTGCTGCTGTTGGTGCCGCTGGTGCTGCTGTTGGTGCCGCTGGTGCTGCTGTTGGTGCCGCTGGTGCTGCTGTTGGTGCTGTTGATGCTGGTGATTTGCATGAGCAACTTTTAGTCTTATTACAGTCTAATATTCAAAATTTTATAGATAGAAAATTTAAAACACCTAATTTAAATCCGAATCTTATACAGGCGCGTTTTAAGCAGATTTTAACGTATTTTTTAGGTGCTAAGGCTAATATAACCAATGCTACAGTTCTGGAGTTAGCTGAAACTTTTATAAAAAAAAAACAATTAGAAGCCAATGTTAAAAAAAAACTTCATGAATTATTTATTCCTGCAGCTATTACTAACGAATCATATGTAGTAATACCTTCAGCAAACAATTATAATACGTATTTAACTATAAAACACCCATCCGAACAAAGCATGTGGATACAAATTACAAACAATTTTAAAGCTGGATCTAGTATGTCCCCAGCGTTTCATGAAATGGGAGATAACCATTATGGGAGTAATACTAAACACATTAGTGATGCTTCAAATATGCCAGCACTGTTAAAAGGAACTACAACACCTTACGATCATGTGTGTCAAACAGTTGCAAGTGTTGCTGACTCTGCTAGTACTAAACCAACTAAACACTCAGTTTTAACTACCAAGTATGATCCGTTTACATTTAGTGCTCCTCTAACATTTGGAGGTGTTAAATTTGTTAATACATGTAAATATTTCTCCGGTGGACCAAAAAACATTGCTACCCTAATAGAAAATGAATTGGTTATGCAGACGGGAACTAATTACGGTAATGGAACGATACAGACGGGGGGTGTGTCAATGCGCCCTCGAAGAAAATCAACACAAAACCGACAAGGACAAAAAGCGACATCACGTGTAAGGGAGCGGGTCCTATATACACATATTGATGATTTATATAATGACTATAAAAAAAAGTCTATAGCTTCAAAACCAATATTTTATTTATTGCACTATATTACATTGTTAAAGTTAAAAAAAGAACGACAAATGAAAAATCTTGGATATATTACAACATCACAAAAAACATCAGCTAATACGAGGGCATTGCCCAGAAAAGCTGAGGGAGCACAACTAACAAGAATAGTTTTACATAACAGATCGGCGCTCAAGAAGTCCAAGGGTGACACGGCGGAGGCTGTTGCAGCGCGAGAGGAGGCTGTTGCAGCGCGAGAGGAGGGAGAGGACGAGGTGGTGGGATTCCATACCATCCTCGAGTCTCCTCCTGTCGCCAAGCCCGCAGCTGCCGCCTCGAAACCCCCACCGCCCGCAGGAAAGCCTCCCCCGCCTCCAGCAGGAAAGCCCCCACCGCCAGCAGGCAAGCCGCCGCCTCCTCCTTTCTCGCAGCCTCCTGCGCCCGTCGCACCCGCTCCTGTTCTTCCCCTTTCACCCGCTCCTCCTCTCGCCTCAATCTCTCCTGTTCTGCCTCCCTCTGCACCTCCTCCCCCGCCTTCTTCTTGGCAGCCGCGGCGTCCTCCTCCGAAGAGAAAGGCGGAGCGGATGAGGCTGGATCAGGAGCGCCTGCAGAGGGAGGCAAAACAGGGGAGATTGAGACAGGAGGAGTCCAAGGCTGCGGCGGAGGAGGAGGAGAGATTGAGACAGGAGGAGGCCAAGGCTGCGGCGGAGGAGGAGGTGAGGCTGGATCAGGAGCGCCTGCAGAGGGAGGCAGAACAGGAGAGATTGCGAGAGGAGGAAGTGCGCCGTCAGAGGGAGGCAGAACAGTGGCGAAAGGGCGCACAGCTGCGGGCAATGCAGGTGCAGGAGCGCCTGAAGAGGGAGGAGGAGAGATTGAGACAGGTGGAGGAGGCCAAGGCTGCGGCGGAGGAGGAGAGATTGAGACAGGAGGAGGCGATGCGCGGCGAGACAAACATATTCGTGAGACAAAACAGTAGAAGTAGAAGCCCAGGCCGAGAACAAACCAACACCGAAGAGGCAGAAGCACGGAAAAAGACATACATAGACAAAAAAAAAGACGAATACAGAGCTTCGGAGTCTCCCTCAAGATCAAACCTGCAAAGAAACGGAGACATAGACAGAGACATAGACAGAGACAGATACAGAGGCAGATACAGAGACAGAGGCAGAACTTCGACGCGTTCGGGAGACTTAAGCCCGGAGCTGCTGCAGGTAAATTCTAGAGCAAATCAGCTGCTGCAGGTAAATTCTAGAGCAAATCCACAGGACCAAACGAGACAGAACGAGAAGCGGGAGCATGTGGCGCGCGGGATACACACAGACGTGAGTAAAGGACAACAGCTGAGGCTGCCAGAGATGAAACCGACGACCAGGAGAAAGTACAAGAGGAAGTTGGAGACCTCATTAGATCCTTTTAGCCTACAAGATGGGCAAATACCAGGCCGAGAACTAACCAAAACCGAAGAGGAAGAGGAAGAGAAAAGGAGAAAGAAAGACAGAGACAAAGACAGAGACGGACACAGAACTTCGAATCCGCCCCCTCCTCTTAGTGGGATGAGGCTGAAGACTAAGAGGAGGGAGCGGATTACCTCAAGGAAACAGCTAACATTAATAAGCTCTGCAGCAACACCACAGGAAAGTGCGGCGGCAGAAGGAGCACCGTCCAAAAGTGGAAACAGCGGCAGAAGTAGCATTCCAAACTGGGACGAACGATTAAGACATTATTTAGATCGTGTAGGAGATCGTTTTGATCAACGTGATGAACAAGAGAGACTAAACAAACTAGAAGCTATAGATGAAGAAGAAGCTACAGATAAAGAAGATAACGAAGATAAAAAAAAACACAACAAAACCATACGCAATAAAAGATGGTTGAAGTTTTTAGCTCAAGATACCTCTGCCTTCTTAGAAAAGGTTGTTGAGTCTTTTTGTAAACTGACCGATGCAGAAATCGAAGGCAAATATTACGATAATTTTTTACTATTAAACGCTCTTTTAAGACAAAGTGATAACAGATTGGAATCTATTAACGTAGAAGAAGTAAAATTAACCGAACCAGAAAAAGAAACTCTGAAAACGCAGTTGCTAAAATTTAAAACATTGAACAAAAAACTCAACGATAATGAAACTATTAAAATGGTCTTGGACAAGGGGAACGTCATCGCACAGCTACGAGTCTCCCTGCAGCCCCACCTCAATAAAGACGAGATTTCCTGGGACGAGGCCTCGCCGCTCCTCAGGCAGATGCCCCTAAAAGTCCTTCAAAGTGCCCTGGACTCGACCAATGTGCAGCCCTTCTGGGAGTGGGTCAAAAAGAATAACGGACTACAAGGTGGATCAATAAACAAAATGCAACTAATTAAAGAACAAATCAAAATTATTAAAGATAAATATAAAAATACTAAATTAGATAAATATCTCATACAAATTGATAATCTTAAACATAAAATTATATTACAAACATTTACTGATAAACTTTTAAAAATTAAAGAAAAAATTAAAAATTACAAAACTGAAATGAAAGCAAATCCTAATAAAAAAGCCAAATATATTAAAAATATTGATAAACTTGTTGAAAAGTTTAATGTTCTTAAACAAGAACAAGATACACTAAAACAAAATATAAAACTCAAGCACACTAAAAAATCAATTAAAGATCCTAAACCAGCTAAAGATTCTAGGCCCACTAAAGATTCTAAACCCACTAAAGATCCTAAACCCACTAAAGATCCCAAACCCACTAAAGATCCTAAACATACTAAAAAATCAATTAAAGATCCTAAACCAGCTAAAGATCCTAAACCAGCTAAAGATTCTAGACCCACTAAAGATTCTAAACCCACTAAAGATCCAAAACATACTAAAGATCCTAAACCCACTAAAGATCCTAAACATACTAAAGAAACTAAACCCACTAAAGATCCTAAACATACTAAAAACCCGACTAAAGATCCCAAACCTACTAAAAACCCGACTAAAGATCCCAAACCTACTAAAAACCTGACTAAAGATCCAAAATCCACTAAAGACTCTATTAAAAACCCCCCAAACCCACTAAAGACTCTATTAAAAATCCAAAATCCACTAAAAACAACATTAAACACACATCAAACACACTAAATTAATTTATTTTTATTAAACAAATGTCTAAACTTACATTTGGTATTGAAATGGAACTTTTTATTAAATTAGATAAAAATCTTTATACACTCATTTACAATGAAATTATTACAAATAATTGTCATACTATTCAAGAACTACTCAATCATATTTATAAACAAATTAAAAGAGTAAATCCTTTCAGTTATGTTTATGATACTGCATTTTCTAAAAATGTAAATTCACAACAATTTACTAACACTAAATTAACTACAGATGATACTTATGTTATTATTTTAATTATTTCGCATATCATTTGTAAAAATAATCATTATCATTCTTTTTCTTTATTTGATAAATTACGAAATGATGATACAAATCCTTTAATATTACCTAACTGTAAATCTAAAATTAATTGGTTTTATGATGAAGATACAAGTCTCGCAGTTAAACATTCGAATTATTCAAATATTTATAAAAATATTAAAAAACTACTTAAAGGAAAATTAATACCCGATAACCACGTTCCTTATACTGAATTTGTTTCTTCTGTGTTTTATAGCTCTGAACAAGTTAAGATAGGTGTAGATTTATTAATGAATTCTTTACAAAAAAAACTTAAATTAACACCTTTTCACGCTATACAAACATCAAATCATATTCATTTTAGTATTAAAGATAAAAAATTAGGTATTACTAATCCTTACATAATCTTTCAAATAACTTATGTTTTTTATATTCTTCAAAATTTTATTTATTTAATTTGCTTACCTAACAGAAGAACATCACATTACTGTAGACCTTTACAAACACTTGATTCCAGTATTAAATCACTAGATGACTTAACAATAAACGAATTTTTTAATATACCTATCAGTTTTGAAACATCATCTTATACTGATACAAAACAATATCTTACAATCGAAGAACAACTACGTATAGAAGAATTATTAGAATCACAAAATCAACAATTAAGATCATTGCTTGAAACTCCTAAACAATTAATAAAAAAAATTGATGCTATTCAAAGAAAAATTGATAAATTAAGTAAAATAAATCCCGAAGATTATGTTTCAAGTCCATCAAATAGTCCTAGAACTTTCTGTATTCCTTATAAAAATTTATTATTCAAAGATAAATTAATTTTATTAATGCATATTTATCAAAATAAAGCTAATTATAGATTCTCACATTTACACAATAAAAACTCATATACCATTGATTCATTTCAATATGTTAACAGATATAGTATACTTAATTTATATAAACTCTCTACAGGCGATTCTTGCACTTTAGAATTACGTGCTAAACACGGGTCTAATGATTCCACGGAAATCAAATATTTTTGCGATTTAATTGAAAAGTTTTACGAAATTGCTTTACAATTAGATAAAGATAAACCACTTTTAGAATCACTTACCGAAATATTAGATATAGATGATTTAAGATCTTTTAAAGATATTGATCCTAAAGATCTTAAATCTCAGTATTCTACATTAAAAACAACATTTTTACCTAAATTATTACATTCCATATTCAAAGATGATTTAAAATCAAGTAATTATTGGTTAAAACATTTAGATATTGTTAATAATTTAGATTTATTATAATATTTATAAATAAATGAGTACCTATACTAAAGAACAATGTATAGAATTTTTAAAAGAATATAAACAATTTAAAAACAAAACAATCACACGTGTTAAAAATCCAACTACAGGAAGATACTTAACATCATCCGCAACTATTGATAGTATTAAAGAAAAATGCAAAGAACAACATCAAGTAGAATCAAAATCTAGCTCTAGCAGTTCTCCCACAATCAATTTCACCAATATCCCCCAATTGTTTAGATTACCGTTTGATAAAAACATTATTAATGCTTATGTTCCAAATTCTACTGATGCTATTAAAATTATTGCTAAATATATTAAAAAAAATCCAACAGATCCTAATGTTATACAATATAACAATATTTTAAAATATATTAGAGAAATTATTCCTGATTATAATCCACTTGAATGGGACAAAGATAGTACAGATATATTTGCTATGTTTAATCTTACATATACCGAAAGTTATCATTTAGATCGTGAACAACAAAGAGCTAACAATAATATCAAAGGTGTTATTAATCGTAAACCTGCTGAATATTTTAAAGATTACGTATTTAACAGTAATAACATCGAAGACCGCAATATTTCTTTAAAAATTATTCTTGAAATTATTTTGCAATATAATTCTCATATACCATATATAACAGAACGTATAGCTAATGCTAACGAAATATTAGATCTTTTATTACAAGATCAGGTAAAAAAATCATTTAGTTCTTTATCCATTTCATTTTCAAAAACACCTTCACCCAGATCTAGTTCTAGTGATAAAAAAGATCAATATATTAAATACTTATTACATACAGAACCTATAGTCGTAAATGAAGATGATCCTATATCAGGTGATAATTGGGATGATATGGATTCTACAAAATTAAAACACGTTATTAAAGTATTTTCTAACAACAAAACATATGCTTTTTATGTCAAAGATCTTTATAAAATGTGGCATAATACTGTTAAAACAAATGATCCTAACCAACCTTTTGCAAATCCATATAATAGAGAACCTTTTACCGAAGAACAAAAAACTGAAATATTTGAAAAAATGAAATTAATGTATCCATCTATTAAACGTCCAATATTATGTAAAACACGTAAAGATATTAAATTAGTTATTAATCATTTACCTAATGATTTTGCAGTTGAAATACAATATACAACTGGACAACTCAATATCCCCCTTGTGAATATTAATATTCCTATGAGACACGTTCATATTAGTGATCTTAGATATTTTCCGCCTAGTATTATTGACATAATTAAAGCACTTTTTGATAATAATAAAATATTAGGTAAAAAAATACCATTCAAATTACACAAAGCATTCGAACAATATAATAATAAAGATTTAACTAATGAAACTACTTACAAAGATTTTTGTAATCTTTTATTTTAAACTTCTATACAACCAACAATAATCTTCGTTCGCTAAAAATGTTGAAAACTCTTTATAATGATTTTCGGTTTTATTATCTTCTTTTTCTACAAATTTCATTTTCTTATAAAATTCTACATTACCATTTTTTCTTTCAATACACACTGTAAAATAATCTTTGTCATTATATATATTTAATAAATAATTCAATCCTAATTTTCCAAACCCTTTACATACATATTTATGATCTATTAACATAAACTCAATTGATAGAAAATTACCCACATTATCATCATTATAATGTCTTTCGTAATATATTATATATCCTATAACTTTTTTATCTAAACATATAAATATTCCTTTCCAATATGGAAATATAATAATATTACTACACATATTATTTTCATAATACCTATTCCAATTGTTAAAACTACTTTTTTCATTATCTGAATATAACCAAGCATTAATATCATTAACATAAAATTTATTTCGTTTTGATAGTTTATATATTATTGCTTTATGAACCTTATCAGCAAAATTTATATTTATACAGTTCATTTTGTTTATCATAAAATAATACTATCATTTTTTATATAAAAATGATAATATTATTATTTTAAAGATCATAATGAACATTTGGCAAGAAGAAGATTGGCAACTTAATCACAAAACTCTTAATGAAATATTTCCTTTCATACAACTAGGATTACAAAAATATATTAATAAAGATATTACTATCAAAATATTATCAATTATCTATCATAATGATATTTTCAATTCCCCGGTAAGACCTATAAGACCACCTCACACTATTCCTAATGCACCTAAAAGACCTACAATAGTTAGAAGAAGAATAAACCTATCGTAAAAATGATATTTAATTAATAATTTTTATTATTAATGGATGACATACAAATATATTATACACTTAGCTGATATACATATACGAACTGGAACTGAAACATATTCAAGATATAATGAATATTTAACAGTTTTTGAAAATCTTAAAAACTCTTTATTATTCAATAAAATAAATCAAGATAATTCTATTATTTTAGTAGCAGGCGATATATTTCACAATAAAAATAAAGTAGAAAACTTCGGTCTTAACCTTTTTAAACAACTTATAACTATCTTAACAACTATAGCAACTACTGTTATTATACCTGGTAATCACGATTTTTTACAACAATATCCAAATGATCCTAGTCTCTTAGATTCTATAGTATTAACTAATATAGAAAATCTATATTATCTCAATACTACTACTACAATTACTTTTGGTAATATAGGTATTTCTACAATATCAGTTAAAGATACTTTAATACCCGGAGAAGGATCGGGTATTATAAAAGATCTACCAGATTTTCCAAATACTTTTGATAAAAAAATAAAAACAAAAGTAGCATTATTTCACGGTTCTTTTTGTAAAACTTATTTTAATCATAATCAAGAAGTTGATTCTAATAATTCATATCCATTAGAAATGTTAAAAGATTTTGATATTGCTTGCTTAGGTGATATACATTTACATCAATCAAATATTTATAAAAACTGTTCGTATGCCTACTCTGGATCACTTATTCAACAAAACTTTGGTGAAGATATAATAGATCATGGTTATCTTATTTGGAATATTAAAACTAAAAAATCTATACATATACCGGTATTTAATCCATACGGATTTGTTATTCTTAAACATATTAATGATATTTGGAATATTAAATATAAAAATAAACTAATACCAATTAATGATATTCTAAACAACCCTAATTTTCCTACCAATATCTCAATCCGTATTGATGGAACATACAATAATATTGATACGTTGTATAATAACCTAAAAACTTACAATATAACTATTACAGATTTTAAAAATCTTATTACTTCCATATCTAAACCTATTCAAAATACACCTAATCACACTACAGATACTAATTATTTTAAACTATATTTTAATGATCCAACTATTACTGATTATATTGATAATCCACATAAACTTTATTTACCGTCCAAATATAAAAAACAAAATGAAAAGATAGCTCAAACAATAACAATTTACCAAAATGCCATAGAAACTGATAATAAAATTAAAATTTCAAATAATAATTTCGTTATTAAAACCTTAGATTTTGAAAATTGTTTATGCTATAAAATGGATAATAAAATTAATTTTCAACAACTTAATAACAAATCAATTATTATTAATGCACCTAATGGTTGTGGTAAATCTGCATTATACGAAATAATATGTTATGCTATTTTTGGAGAATCTATGCCTTCTAGAACTAGTAAGAAATATTCAGCTTCTTTCATTAATTCTAGTGCAACCAAAGCAACTACAAACATACTTATTTCTATTGATAATATTGATTATAGAATTAAACGTAGTTTTAAAAGAAATGATAATTCTTTAAAATCATATGATACAACTGTATCTAATGAATCTATTAATATTTCAGGTCTTACATTAACTAAAAAATGGCTTGAAGATAATTTAGGAACAATTGAAGATTTTCTTAAAACTTCGATGATAACACAAGATTTTGATTTCAGTTTTCTTAATTTAGACCCTAAAAATATTAAAAAACATATTGATAATAATATAAATTTAAATGCTATTATTAAATTTAAAGATCTTATTAAAGACTGTTTAAATGCTTATAAAGATGTGTTTCAATCTATAGATTCTAAATTATTAGAATTAAACAATAACATAATTGAAATAGATTTTAATATCACCTCAATTACTGATAATATTGAACAATTAACTAATACAAAAGAATCACTTTACAATGATTTAGAATATATTGATTATACTAAATATCCTTTAGATAAACTTGAAAATACAATCCAAAATAATATTGATATCAAAAATCTTAAAGATTATAATCAATTACTTAATACACCAAAACCAACTAATAATTATAATTTAGATCAAATTAAACCGTATATTAATACAGATTTTAAAAAATTAGAAGAAAAACTTATACAAATAAACACTATTAGACCACGCAAACCCAATAACACTACAATAATAGATAATACTTTAGATCTAATTTCTTTACATTTTGGTAATATTGAAACACTTCATAACATTGTTAATACATATTCTAAATATCCTTCAAATAATAAAACAACTATTAATATTAACAAATTAAAAGATCTTAATACTTTACAAGAATCTCTCAATTCTGTTAATAATAATATTAATATTAATAATACAACTATTCAAAATATTCAAATTACAATTAATGATCTTAATAATTCAATACATGCTTTAGATTATATTAAAAAACCTCTTATATCTATTAAGGAAGCTGAAGAAGCTATTGAATATTTTAAATCTTTAGAAATTAAATATCCCAATAAATACATAATATTTGAAAAATATACAAAACAACTAACAGAATTAGAAAAAGAATATATTAAACCAACAATAGAATTAGAATTATGTAATAAATATATTGATGAATATAATAAGTTAAATAGTCTTAAATCAACTTACGATATTCAAATCAATATTAATACTACTATAGAACAATTAAGTGAATATAAATTAACTGAATATAATCCAGAATGTCATATATGTATGAAACAAAGTTCAGTTATTAAGAAATTAGAATTAGAAAATAAACTTACGACTCTTAACAATAGCATTGATTTATGTATTCTTAATTTAAAAATGTATATTAAAAGATTTAATTATCTTGAACATAATTTAGATCATTATAAAAATACTATTAATCAATATACTATAGAATATACTATTAATAATATTAAAAATAAAAAAATTTTTAAATGGATTCAAGATTATAATGAATTAAAATCTAATATTAATTATTATACAGATAGCATAAAACAACATAAACAATACGAATTATATAAAACAACCTTAAATGATCTTAATAGTAATATTAAAATAAAAGTAAATGAACTTAAATTACTTCAAGACGACACAAATAAGCAACTTAATATTGATAAAAAAAACCTAGAAAATGATCTTAATACATTATATTATACAATAAATTATGCTTATACATTGTATGATTCTTATTTAGCAATTGAATATAATAATTGGAATGAAAATATTAAAGCTATTGAAAACACACTAAAGTTTAAAGAACCGGTTAAGGATTATAACAATATTGAAGATTATAAACAATTAGAATTATGGAATACATATTATTATAATGAAGAATTAATTAACTATGCTAAAAAACATTTTAAACGTAAAACTATACTTAATAAAATTAAAGATATTGAAAATGAAATAAATGAATTAATTATTTATAAAACTAATATGATTACACATTTTGATAGTTTTTCAAAAAATAAAATTGAACATAACATTTTAAATACTTTACAAATTAATATTAATCATTCAATTATTACATTTAAAAGAATACTTGAAAATTACGATAATTTTCAAAAATGGATTTACGATACTCACATATTACCTAATATCATTTCAACTGTTAATAATATTATCAAACAATCTACAATTAACCCTTTCATTATTAATGCCTTTGTAGAAAACGAAGGTATTCAATTTTCTCTTAATAATACAATATCAATTAATAAAGCTTCAGGATTTCAAAGATTTGTTATTAATATTGCTTTACGTATGGCTTTTCTACAGATTTACAATAATAAATGTTTTTGTTTGCAACTTTTCATAGATGAAGGTTGGACAAGTGCTGATGCAAATAATCGCACTTTAATTCCTACGGTGTTAAATTATCTTTTAACACAATTTAACAGTGTTATTCTTGTATCACATATTGATGAAATTAAAGACATTACAGATATATCAATTAAAATTAATAAAAATAAAGATTATTCGCAAATACAATATTCTTAAATTTTAACAGTTGTTAAAATTAAATTCTTATTTGGTTTAAATATAATACTTTCAATTTTATTAATTAGATCATCATTATCTTCTTGAGGAATAAACAATAATGTAATAGTTTCGCTATCTAAAAATATTAATATAATATCCATATTATTTGTCATAACAAAATTAGCTAATTTATCTTTAACATTTCCAATCTTATTTTTCTCTAATGGAAATGAAATATTGTTTTCATCTAGAAAACTACGTATCATTAACATTTCTGTTGCAAATAATTCATTATTTCTTGAAATAGATTCTCCATCTAAGATATTACAGTTTTTTTTAAACAAATTATATAATCTTACTTCATTTTCACAAGGTTTTTCATATATACAATTAGCTGAATAATCATATTTTTGTTCAAAAATAGGCATTTATATAAATATATATAAGGATATCATTTTTTAATTTACATATTGTTTTAATTTATCATTAAAATCACGTGTTATTTTAGTTAGTTCGGCTAATGTACTTGGTGGAGGATCAATTGGAAATCGAGGTAAAGTAACTAATATATTAGTAATGTCATACACTTTTGAAGAATATCCTTTATGATATGGATATTTTTTAACTTGAATTAACTTGTTATTCTTCATACCTTCATCAATTAATTTAATAGTATCCTCTGTTAAATAATCTTCATCAATAATTGCACCTGTAAATAATCTTTTTTTATGTACTCCACCAAAATGAAAAGATCTATCAACCCACAATATATCAAATTTTATTCCACCTACTTTTATTTTACCAATTAAATCATAAAACTCAAAATTATAGTAATCTCTTTCTTTATATTCATATGTTAACATTATTTTTTCACTTTTTAATGAGTCATCTAATGTTTTTTCTGTTGTAAAATATTTTATCTTTTTATAAACCTCTTTTAATTGGTCTTCGGTTAATGAAACAGAACCTAACGCTAAATTAAAAGGTACTGATCCTTTATTATAGCAATCTAATATATAATTATACAAAGGAATAGTATCATAACAATGTGTTATTTTTTTACCATCATCTAAAGTTGATGTTATTTTTGATAAATATTTAATTTTTTTAAGTGGTAAATCACTTAATTTCTTTTGTGTTATTGGATCTAATTCATTTAAATTGCAACCAATATACTTTTGTCTTGGTGATTTACCTGAAGGACTTAATTTTGTATATTTGTTAAACTTATTTGCTTCTAACGCGAAGTTAAGTTTTAAATCATCTAATTTACCTGTTCCACCACTTTGTAACCAATAATTCATAAAATCTTGTTGTGCTTTTGCTCGAACTCTATTACTTTTTCCATATGAACCTTTCTCAAACTTTTCTAATATTTTTTCTTTTTTACTTTCTGTTAATGATTTAGTTAATTTTTTTGTTGGGGTATATAACATTGTTAATGCAGATTTTACAACATCACTTTTTGCTCTTGATAATGTAACTGAAAAAAATGGTGATAATCTTTTACCCATATATTTATCATTATATTCTTTTAATGCTTTATCAAAGGATTTCAATTGTTTTTTATATTCTTTTAGTTTTTTATCTTTCTCTGATGATGATAAATTACTATCTAAAACTGGTTTATCGGGTATTTTAGGTGGTTCAGGTAAATTATCATAAGGATCTTTTATTGGTTTATAACTAGTGGGTGTATTTGATTCTTTGTGTAATATTTGAATATCAAATATTGCGGTAATAAAAAATAGTCTTATATCTTCTTTATTTAACTCACTATCAATATCACATAAATCATTATTAACATCTAAACGTATATCAAACCTAGCATATTTATTATGTCTCACATTATATATATGTCTATGATGAATTATATCATAGACCGATTGCCATAATAAATCTAAATACTCTTTAATTTCTTTTGTTCCACGTAAGCTACATAATGTTCCAAATATTATATTAACTATTGTTTTCAATCTATATATATTATAGTCTATTGAATCACTAATTACATTTGTTACATTACCTATACTTTCACCATATAAGAAATAATCATCAAATATTGTAGTTTGTAATTGACTTATTGATTTTAAATAATAAGACATTTCATCAATATATTCTGTAAATAAAGCTAATAATGGTGGGATTTTATATGGCCAATCACCCGATGAATCCTTTTTAACTTTAAAATTAATATCTGTTTTATGTGTCATACTTTCAATTATTTCATAACAATCTAAATCTTTTGCTTTTGTAGTTTTTATTTGATCTTCAATTGTTTCATACAAAAATAATTGATAATCAATATAAGTTTCTTTAATTTTACTATCAAATATTTCTTTATTAGGAATCAGATAATAATGTAAAAATAAATGATCATATACTGTATAACCACCTACTGATTCTTTTTTATAGAATATAGATTTATGTGATTTTAAAAAATCAACCCAATTCTCATTTGGATAAATATTATTTAATTCTTCAATATAATCCATATCTTTAAAAACATAACAACAATCATTTGGTAATGATTTTCTTATTTTCTCAAATACTTCAGGTTTCTTCATATCATCTTGGGACAAGCTACTACATAAATGTAATAAACATTTTTCATATATGTTTGCATATTCGCTTTTAGGTATAATAGATACTTTAATTGCTTTAGATGTAAAAGGATTTATTTTAGGGTTTGCTTTCCACTGCTTAATAATATCATCCATATTAACTACTGAACTTACTCTGGAACTTACTGCTTGTTGTAAATTACTAGATAACATTACATCTTTTGATATTTTAATAAAATCAGTTGAAGGAATACTATCAAATAATTCTACATCATCTTTAAACTTTTCTTTATTTTTTAAAAACCATTTTAATATTGAACTATATGTTCCATATTCGTTATCTGTATTAATTTTTATTTTTGCACCTGTTAATATATTAGTTATTTTACCATTATGTACTCCACTATATTCAATCGCAATATCATCTAACCAATCTGTAATACGTTCGTAATCTCTAGTATATAAACTATTTAATTTTTTAAATAATTCATTTTCTTTTTTCCTTTGTGTATCTGTCATTTTACTATAATAAATATAAAAATGAAAACATAAAAAAATAAACATATATGAGCAATCCTGAAAAATATAATAATATTATTCAATACGGAGATTTTCTACCTAGCAATTACAAACAAAATCTAGATTTTTTTGAACAATTGTTTAAGGAAACTCCTATTAAAGATAAAGTTATTAGGACTACTTATAACACTACAACTCCAATCAGAAATACATACAATCCTCTATATTACAACATAGTTGAATATCTATTAACTGAATTATACTTAACTGACAGTACTAACCGTAGATATAATCTTACTAATATTTTAACAAAAATTAAAAATATTAAATCATTGTCTGATATTGATGAAATAATTGATAATGATCTATATAATCTGTGTATTAATACAAAAACACAAAAATGTATAAATATTGTTGAGAGTAATGATCTTGATATATATTATAGAAAAGCATTTAATTGTGTAAATATCATATTTGTTATTAAAAATACAAATAACACTATCAATATTCAAATACCAAAGTATAAAGAATATAATCCAAATATGGTTGGTAAAGATCACATCATTTATATAATGGATTATAAACAATTAAATAGTAATGATAAAGATAACTTTCTATATAACTGTATAAATAATACTTTTTCTATAAATGATGTAAGTAATGAACATCTAACCATACTTAAAAATACTTTAGGTTTTCATTATTCTAGAAATAGTAATATTAATAGACATATGTTTTTTCCAAATATTGAAAACATTCTTGATATGTATATAGCTTGTGATAATAATAATAATCTTGAATTATTATATTCTATTATTAAATCAACACCATATGATAAAAATAAAGATATTATCAATAATCTAGAATTACTAGAAACTATACAAAAGATATCTAATAGATATTTATATATATTTCATAATATTAAAGATATTAGATTACCTACACCGGGTATAATAGATAAAAATGAATTACACATATTTCATAAAGTAGCTACTAGTTAATTTTATTTATGTAAAATTACTTTTTTCAAAACACCAAGAAAATCATCTTTCATATTTTTTACATTCATTATAATATTAACATTCCAAAGATCACTAGCAATATTTCCAAACTTACCATTTTTACTACCGGATTGTAGATTACCATCCACATCATAGAATATTACTGTATCTTCATTTAATATAATGTGTTTTTTACAATTAATAATTCTATCTTTAATATTAAGAGCAATATTATTTGTTCGTGTTTCAACTTTTCTATAATTACCACCTGGAATAAACTCAATATTCTTATCTTTATCCAATTTAATATTATTATTCTTTATCTCCAATGATCTCATCATTGGTTCATTAGGACAAATAACAATATAACAATTACCTTCTTTACGTAAAAATATACAATTTGTTCCATTTAGATGAATACATTGTGGTTTAACACAATTTTGAATAATACAGATATCAAGTGGATGAAATGTCATAATTATTTTATTAATAATGTTATCATTTTTATATAAATTATATAATTAGTAATAGATGTTTTCTAAAATATTATTATTAGTAATATTTTTACCATATGTTAATAATCTAATTGTTAATATAGGTGCTACAGGCTTATTATTACCATATACACTAGGTATATTAGGTTATATTAAAAATAATACAAATATAAATAAACATAATTCAAGATTTATAGGCACATCAGGTGGATCTTATTCTTCATTATTATATTGTTGTGAAAAAGATTTATCTAATCACGATAGACTTTGGAATATATTTTTTAACAGTAAGGAATCAAAAGTTTATATCTATAAAAATTTACATACATATCAAAATAATCTAATTACAACATTAAATACAAAATATAGTAATAAAAATATTAGTGATATAAAACTTATTATTGTTGTAAATAATTTATATTTACGTAAAAAATATATTACACATTTTGATAATATTACAGATATTATATACTTTTGTCATTGTAGTTCTTATATTCCTTTTATATCTGGATATAAATTATACTACAAATATAAAAATAATAAATATATTGATGGTGCTATTTTAAATAGTAAAATAAATAAAGAAAAAATGTTAAATATTAACTATTCAATGTGGGGGAGAAAATATAATCCATTATATACTTATTATTTAGATTATAACATTTCAAAAAAATTATACCAAGAAGGTTGGAACGATACTAGAGATAATTTTCATAAAATTTCACATTATTTTTTATGATAATCAATATATTCTATACAACCATTTGGACTACATATCATTATTTCATCGTGAAATGCTGAACCTTCAGTATTTATTTTAAAATATATCCATCCGTTATAACCTAAATTTGTCATACTACATATAAAGTTAACTAATAAAATATCAAAAAACTCTTCTGATTTTCTTTCAACTTTTGTTGGTGTTTTAGGAGATCCTATTGTTCCATTTGGTGTTTTTTTTGCTTCATAATTACCTAATGTGTCAGTAATTAATTCACGTAAATTAACTTTCCATTTCTTTTCAAAAAAATCTTCTTCAGTTGGATAGCTTTTTTTCCAATTTGGATATGTATTCCATGTACTTAATTCATTTTCATAATCTTTTAATAAATATTTATTTCTTTTAACATCTTCCATTGTTAAATTTTTTATATATCTAAATAAGGTTGTTATTGTTTTAAGACTACTTATATCTAATAAAACTATATCTTCTACAATTTTAAATTGTAGATCAACACCTGTTCTTTGCGTTCCATATAAAGAAGCTGTATTTTTATCCGCAAAAAAATATGAAGACATTGTTTTTAACATTGCATCAGTATCTTTGTTTTCAATATCAACATTGCTATTTTTTCTATCCTTTATATTAATACCTTTCCATAAATAATATTGTTTTGGAATTATAAAAAAATCTAATCCATTTGTGGTTTTATATTTTAATTCTGCTCTTTTAAAAAAATTATACAAATATTCTTTTTTTTGTCTTGGTGTAAATAAAGATTTTATATGTGAAATAATATAAGTTTTTATAGCTCTGAAACTTTCCATTTATATTATTGTAATATTTGTTTTATCTGAAAAAAATATTTTATATTCTTCACTTGTATATTCTTCAACTTCCGGAATTCTATTATCTTTATCTGCTAAACATTCATGACATCTTGATTTTTGACGATTATGAGGACAAATACTACCTCCTCCACATTCTTTACATCTTGATTTTCTACGATTATGAGGACAAAGTTTAGGAATATAACCACATTCATAACATCCTGATTTTTGACGATTATGAGGACAAATTTTAGGAATATAACCACAATCTTTGCAAGCATATTTATTACGATTATGAGGACAAATACTCTTACCCCCACATTCATAACATCTTGATTTTTGACGATTATGAGGACAAATTTGAGAACCTCCACATTCTTTACATCTGGTTTTTCTACGATTATGAGGACACTTAGGCATTAATAAAATATAATTAATGCTATCATTTTTTTATTATAATTAAGTTTTTTATAAAATTTTGCAATATTAATATTTATTTTTGTAGTTCTGTAACATTAACAGTTTGATCATAATACCAATTTGGAATAATTTGTATTTTAATAATTTTATCGGTAATAGTAGTATCTTTTTTCCACTTAGGGATAATAATTTGAAGATCAGTATTTTTCATTTCTATAATTTATATCAATAAATTTGTTATCATTTTTTATTATTTTAATTTTTCAGAATTATGAGAACAACATTATTAATGACATTTTGATTTTTGAGGATTATGATGACACTTAGGAATTAATAAATATTACTGTTTAGCTAAAAAAGAAATAATTTCATATTCTTCTTTTGTATATTCTTCAATTTCAGGAATTGTATTATCTTTATTTGCTAAACATTCTTTACATTTTGATCTAATTTTAAGATGTCTGCAAATTTCACTACCTCCACATTCTTTACACTGTGATCTTCTACGTTTATGTTGGCACATTGACGAACCACCGCATTCATAACATCTTACTTTTTGACGATTATGAGGACACATTGAAGAACCTTTACATTCATAACATTCAGTTCTTCTACGATTATGAGGACAAAATGAAGATCCTCCACATTTTTTACATTGTGATTTAATACGATTATGAGGACATATTTGACTACCATTACATTCAGAACAAACTGATTTTTGTTTTTTATGAATACATATTTGAGAACCTCCACATTCACAACAACTTGATTTTTGGCGTTTATGAATACATATTTGACTACCATTACATTCTTTACATTGCGATTTTCTACGATTATGATTACAAATTTGAGATCCTCCGCATTCTTTACATTGTGATCTAATACGATTATGAAGACAAATACTACTACCACTACATTCTTTACATATGTATTTTCTACGATTATGAGGGCAAAGTTTAGGAATATAACCACATTCTTTGCACATATATTTTATACGATTATGTTCGCATATTGAAGAACCTTTACATTCTTTACAAATTGATTTTCTACGATTATGAGGACACTTAGGCATTAATAAAATATTAATAGTATGTTATCATTTTTTTGCTAAAAAAGAAATAATTTCATATTCTTCTTTTGTATATTTATTATTTTTTTCTACTACACATTCTTTACATCGTGATTTTCTACGATTATGAGGACAAATACTACCACCGCCACATTCATAACATCTAGTTTTTCTACGATTATGAGGACAAATTTGTGTTCCACTACAATCTTTACAAATGTATTTAACACGATTATGAGGACAAATTGAAGAACCTTTACATTCTTTACAAATTGATTTTCTACGATTATGTTCGCAAATATATTTACCACCACATTCTTTACATTGCGATTGTATACGATTATGTTCGCATATTGACGAACCTTTACATTCTTTACAAATTGATTTTCTACGATTATGAGGACACTTAGGCATTAATAAAATATTAATAGTATGTTATCATTTTTTAAATGAAATTATTTCATATTTTTCTTTTGAATATTTATTATTTTTTTACTAAACATTTTTTGCAACTTTGTTTTTGACGATTATAAGGACACTTAAGTATTAATTAATATTACTTTTTATCTAAAAAAGAAATAATTTCATATTCTTCTTGTGTATATTCTTCAATTTCAGGAATTGTATTATCTTTATCTGTTATACATTCTTTACATCTTGATTTTTGACGATTATGAGGACAAAAATTAGGAATATAACCACATTCTTTACATTTTGATTTTATGCGATTATGAGGACATATTGAAGAACCACCACATTCTTTACATCTTGATTTTTGACGATTATGAGGACAAAAATTAGGAATATAACCGCATTCTTTACATTTTGATTTTATGCGATTATGAGGACATATTGAAGAACCACCACATTCTTTACATCTTGATTTTTCATGATTATGAGGACAAAGTTTAGGAATATAACCACATTTTTTGCATCTTGATTTTATATGATTATGAGGACAAATTGAAGAACCTTTACATTCTTTACAAATTGATGTTCTACGATTATGTTCGCAAATATATTTACCACCACATTCTTTACATTGCGATTGTATACGATTATGAAGACAAATTGAAGAACCTTTACATTCTTTACAAATTGATTTTCTACGATTATGAGGACACTTAGGCATTAATAAAATATTAATAATATGTTATCATTTTTTAAATGAAATTATTTCATATTCTTCTTTTGTATATTTATTATTTTTTTCTACTAAACATTTTTGCATTTTGATTTTATATGATTGTAATGACAAATACTACCACCCCATCATTCATAATATTGTGATTCTTATACGATTATGAAGACATTTAGGTATTAATTTAATAGTATGTTATCATTTAACATATTTAATAATGATATAAAAATGAAACAGACATATATATATGTATAATTATTTAAGTTTAACTATATGTCCATAAAAATACAGTATAATAAACAACTTTTAGAAAAATTATGTTTAAGAGATGAATGTATTGTGGATTTTACAAAAATAGAAAAATATAATAGAGATATAACAGTTGATTTTACTTGTAAATGTGGTAATACTCATAATAAAACTTTTAGAGCTATTAATAACTCTGGTGGATTTTGTAAAATATGTACCAATAATAATAAACAAAAAGTGAATATCAGGAAAAAATAAAAGAATATCAGGAACAAAATAAAGAAAAAATAAAAGAAAAAAAGAAAGAATATTATGAACAAAATAAAGAAAAAATAAAAGAAAAAAATAAAGAATATTATGAACAAAATAAAGAAAAAATAAAAGAATATCAGGAGCAAAATAAAGAAAAAATAAAAGAATATCGGGAACAAAATAAATGCCCACACGGAAAATGCAAAAGATATTGCAAAGAATGTGGTGGTAGTGCCTTATATAAATCATCTTGGTGTCATACGAGAGCAATACCAAAATACAATAATTATTGTTTAACTTGTTGTATTAATATTTGTCCGGATATTCAAGTATCAAGAAATTATAAAACAAAAGAAAAAGAAGTTGTAGATAGAATTAAAGAAAAATATCCTGATTTTACTTGGATTCACGATAAAAAAGTAGTGGATGGTTGCTCTAAAAGAAGACCTGACTTATTGGTTGATATGGGTTATCATATTATAATAGTTGAAGTTGATGAAAATAAACATACTGGTTATGATTGTAGTTGTGAAAATAAAAGATTAATGGAATTATCACAAGATTTACAACATAGACCAATTGTATTTATTAGATTTAATCCTGATTCTTATATAAATCAAAATAAACTTAAAATATCATCGTGTTGGAGAACTAATAAACTGGGTGTAATACAAATAATGAAAACAAGAATGACAGAATGGAAAGAAAGAATAAACATATTAAATCAACAAATTCAATATTGGATTGATAATAAATCAAATAAAACAATTGAAATTATAGAATTATTTTATGATAATTATTTATAAATCCAAAGGTATATAAAGACAATTCAATTAATATAATTATCAAAAGGTGTTATAATATCTTTTGATTTTTTCTTATTTTTATAATTTTTAAAGGTATCGATGCTCCTGTGGCGAAATTGGCTACCGCATTGGTCTTATGAGCCAAAGATTGCGGGTTCGAGTCCCGTCAGGAGCATACAAAAGATACCTTTATTAATTTTATATATAAAAATGATTTTAATTATTTAATTTTTCGTAAAATGATTTGTTCGTATAAACATTGTAATAATATTTTAAAAGAAACAGAAGATATTAATAGTAAAACTAAAGAATATTATAAAAGATGTTATACTTGTAGAACTAAATATAACTGTATTCATAATATTGAAAAAAGAATATGTTATGAATGCGGTGGTTCTGCATTTTGTATTCATAATAAAATTAAAAACAAATGTAAAGAATGTTCAAATTCACTGTGTATTCATAAAAAATTTAAATACCAATGTAGAGAATGTAATGGTAATAGTTATTGTTCTCATAACCGCATAAAATCGCAATGTAAAGAATGCGATGGAATAGGATTATGTAAACATAATCGCCAAAAATCAAGATGTAAGGAATGCGAAGGTAGTAGTATATGCGAGCATTTAAAAGTTAGATCAAGATGTAAAGATTGTGGAGGTTCTGAATTATGTCCCCATAATCGTCAAAAATATTATTGTAAAGAATGTGGAGGTGCTTCTATTTGTCCTCATAATCGTATAAAAGCAGAATGTAAAGAATGTGGTGGTTCTCAAATTTGTCCTCATAATCGTAGAAAATACAATTGTAAAGAATGTGGTGGTAATAATATTTGTTTGCATAATCGTCAAAAATCACAGTGCAAAGAATGCAATTTACCATCATATTTGGTAAATCTTCAAAGAAAACAGATTAGAAGATGTTTTAGTAGTTCAACATTAGTTAAAGAACAAAAATCAATTGAATATTTAGGTTGTTCAATTGATTTTTTCATACAATATTTTCAAAATAAAATGGATATTGCGAATGTTGATAAAGAAGAGAAGATGACATTTGATAACATTCATATTGATCATATTAAACCAGTATCAATGTTTGATCTAAATAATAAAGAAGAATTCTTAAAATGTTGTCATTATACAAATTTACAACCATTGTTAGCAAAAGATAATTTAGAAAAATCAAATACTTGGGATATGACAGATGAAATTGAATGGAATACTAAACTTATGGAAGATCTATTCATATAAAAAATGATATCTTACATTATTATTTTATAAATGTCATTAGCCGTAAAACATTTTAATGTTGTGAGAATGATCTTAAAAAAATCTATATTTGATGAGAATGTTATAAATATAATTTTAAAATATTATTGGAAAAATTTAAAAAATAAACGTAAAGTTTTATTAGATTGGATTGATAATGAATGGTTATCGTGGGATATATTATCAGCAAATCCAAATGCTATAGATTTATTAGAAAATAATCAAGATAAAATAAATTGGTATATGTTATGTATTAATCCAAATGCTATAGATTTATTAGATGACAATAAAAACAAAATATATTGGGAAAGTTTATCATCAAATCCAAATCCAAATGCAATAAAATTATTAAGTAAAAAAATACAATTAGAAAATACATTAAAAAAAGAAGAATTATATTATTTAGAAAATAAAATAAATTGGGATGCATTATCAGCAAATCCAAATGCAATTAATTTACTTGAAAATAATATAGATAAAATAAATTGGCCTATATTATCTGAAAATCCAAATGCAATTAATTTACTTGAAAATAATGAAGATAAAATAAATTGGGATGTATTATCAGCAAATCCAAATGCAATTAATTTACTTGAAAATAATATAGATAAAATAAATTGGAAATATTTATCAAAAAATTCAAATAATATTGATTTACTTAAAAATAATAAAGATAAAATTCATTGGCCTTTTCTATCTTTAAATTCAAATGCAATTAATTTACTTGAAAATAATGAAAATAAAATTTGTTGGGTTTCTTTATCAGCAAATCCAAATGCTATAGAACTTTTAACAAATAATCAAGATAAAATTAGTTGGATTGCTTTATCTTCTAATCCAAATGCTATTGATTTAATTAAAGAACTTATAAAATATGAAAACACTTTAGAAATAGAACAATATAATAATTTAAATGAAATAGATTGGTATAAATTGTGTTTAAACCCAAATGCTATAAATTTATTAAAAGAAAATCAAGAAGAAATTGATTGGTATTATTTATCTTCAAATCCTTCAATATTTGAAGATGAACCGATGCCTATTGTATAAAAATGATATCTTATATTATTATTTTATAAATGTCTTCCACCGTAAAACGTTTTAATATTGTTAAAAACATCTTAAACAAATCTATATTTGATGAAAATATTATACATATTATCTTAAAACATTATTGGCAATTATTAGATAATAAACGTAAAGTATTATTAAATTGGATTGATATTAAATATTTGTGTTGGATTAATATATATGCTAATCCAAATGCTATAGATTTAATTAAAGAACGAATACAATATGAAGCAACTTTAACAAAAGAAGAATATAATGATTTAGATATTAATGAAGATAATAAAATAGATTGGGTAGTTTTATGTAGTAATCCAAATGCTATAGAACTACTTACTGAAAATCAAGATAAAATAGATGAAGCACATTGGGAATTATTAGAGTATAATAATAAATATTATTCTGGAGACCTACCTATACCAGATAAGATATATTGGGATGAATTATCAAGAAATCAAAATGCTATAGAACTTTTAACGAATAATCAGGATAAAATATCTTGGGGTAAATTATCTTATAATCCAAATGCTATAGAACTTTTAACAAATAATCAAGATAAAATAGATTGGCATTATTTATCTAGAAATCCAAATGCTATTGATTTACTGAAAATAAGAATTGAATATGAAAATAGTTTATCAGTTGAAGACTATAATAATTTACGAAATAAAATAGATTGGTATAGTTTATCTTATAATCCAAATGCTATAGAACTTTTAACAAATAATCAAGATAAAATAAATTGGGATCATTTATCCGCAAATCCAAATACTATAGAACTTTTAACAAATAATCAAGATAAAATAGATTGGCATAGTTTATCTTATAATCCAAATGCTATAGAACTTTTAACAAATAATCAGGATAAAATAGATTGGCATTGTTTATCCGGAAATTCAAATGCTATAGAACTTTTAACAAATAATCAAGATAAAATAAATTGGTATGAATTATCAAGAAATCGAAATGCTATAGATTTATTAGAAAAAAGAATAGAATATGAAAATAGTTTATCAGTTGAAAACTATAATAATTTACGAACTAAAATAGATTGGTTTGAATTATCTGCAAATCGAAATGCTATACATTTACTTGAAGCTAATCAAGATAAAATAGAAGTATATAATAATGATACACTTCTAGAAAATCCAGATAAAATATCTTTTGATATGTTGTCTGCAAATCCTTCAATATTTGAAGATGAACCTATGCCTTTTGTATAAATGTATAAAAATGATATCATTATTTTATTATTTTATAATGGCTACATATCAATTTAATGTTGTTAAAAGTATTCTACAAAAGTCTATATTTGATGAAAATGTTATACATATTATCTTAACAGCATATTGGAAAAATCTTAAAAACAAATATAAAGATTTAGTAGATTGGATTAATATAGATAAGTTAAATTGGGAACAGTTATCTTCAAATCCTAATGCTATTTATCTACTGGAAATAAGAAATGAATTTGAAAATTGTTTATCAATTAAAGCCTATAATAATTTACGAGATAAAATTTGTTGGGATAATTTATCATTAAATCCAAATGCTATAGAACTTTTAACAAATAATAAAGATAAACTAGATAAAAAAGCGTTATTATTTTTATTTGGACACGGGCTAATAACATTCTTCAAAAATGAAGATGATATAGATAAAATATGGGATTTAATTAACAATGATGAATATAATAATAAAGATGTAGAAAAATTACTGATATATTGGGGTGATTTATCTAAAAATCCTAATGCTATAGAACTTTTAACAAATAATCAAGATAAAATTTGTTGGTATGAATTAACTAAAAATCCAAATGCTATAGATTTATTAAAAAATAATCAAGATAAAATATATTGGGATAATTTATGTTTAAATCCAAATGCTATAGAACTTTTAACAAATAATCAAGATAAAATAGATTGGAAAATATTATCTAAAAATCCTAATGCAATTGAATTCTTAAAAGAAAACAAGGATAAAATAGATTGGAATAATTTATCTAAAAATCCTAATGCAATTGAATTATTAAAAGAAAACAAAGATAAAATAAATTGGAATAATTTATCTAAAAATCCTAATGCAATTGAATTATTAGAAAATAATTTAGATAAAATAAATTGGAGTAAGGTAAGTTATAATTTAAATGCTATAGATTTACTGAAAATTAGAATTAAATATGAAAATAGTTTATCAAATCAAGATTATAATAATATACAAAATAAAATAAAATGGGAGAATTTATCTTTAAATCCAAATGCTATAGAACTTTTAACAAATAATCAGCATAAAATAAATTGGGAGAATTTATCTTTAAATCCAAATGCTATTGATTTATTAGAAGAAAATGAAGACAAAATCGATTGGTATTGGTTATCAGTAAATCCTTCAATATTTGAAGATGAACCTATGCCTATTGTATAAAAATGATATCTTATATAATTTTATAATTCTAAATGTCATTAGCCGTAAAACGTTTTAATATTGTGAGAATGGTCTTAAATAAATCTATGTTTGATGAAAATATTATACAGATTATCCTAACAGAATATTGGAAAGATCTTAAAAATAAAAATAAAGTTTTATTGCCTTTGATTGATATTGAATGGTTATCGTGGGATGTATTATCAGCAAATCCAAATGCTATAGATTTATTAGAAAATAATGAAGATAAAATAAATTGGAATTATTTATCAGTAAATCCAAATGCTATAGATTTATTGTCAGCCAATGAAAACGAAATATATTGGGAAAGTTTATCTAAAAATCCAAATGCAATAAAATTATTAAAAAAACGAATAGAATTTGAAAATACATTAACAGAAGAAGAATTATATTGGTTAGATTTAGAAGATAAAATTGATTGGTATCATTTATCAGCAAATCCAAATGCTATAGATTTATTAAATAATAAAATTTGTTGGGGTTTATTATCTAAAAATCCAAATGCTATAGAACTTTTAACAAATAATCAAGATAAAATTAATTGGGATTTCTTATCTTTAAATCCAAATGCTATAGAACTTTTAACAAATAATCAGCATAAAATAGATTGGGAAAGGTTATCTAGTAATCCAAATGCTATAGAACTTTTAACCAATAATCAAGATAAAATAGATTGGTATAATTTATCTTTAAATCCAAATGCTATAGAACTTTTAACAAATAATCAGCATAAAATAGATTGGTAAAGTTTATCAGCAAATCCAAATGCTATTCATTTGTTAAAAAATAATGTAGATGAAATAGATTGGTATTATTTATCTGTAAATCCTTCAATATTTGAAGATGAACCAATGCCTATTGTATAATTTTATTTTATATATAAAAATGACGCAAAATAAATAAGTTATCATACAAATGAACACTCTTACTAAACAGGAAAAGATTGAAAAAATAATGCATGTTTGTAAAACTAAACAGGAAAAGATTGAAAAAATGAAGTTCTTTTGTGAAGTGTTAAACCTCACTGAAGAAGGTGATCTAGAAAGAAGAAAGATTATCACAAAAATGTGGAAAGAACAGGAGCAAATGGCGAAAGAAATGAATTATCAACAGAATGAATTTTCTGATGATGAATAAATAATATACAAAAAATGTATAGTAGATAAAAGGTTATTAATATTTTTATTATTTTATAAAATGATGCAAAACAAGTAAGTTATGTATCATACAAATTAACACCATCAAACAAAAGATATCTATAATCATTAACTCTAAGAAAGTTTACTATTTCTAAAATGTTAAAATATTATTGATAATTATCAAATAATTGTTTTAGAAACATTTATTTCAAAATCCAAATTTAATAAAACTTTTAGTGAATAATTAAAATCAATTGGTATAACTTATCTCAAAATCCCTCAATATTTGAAGATGAACCTATGCCATTATAAAAATGATATCTTATATTATTATTTTATAAATGTCTACAGAACATTTTAATGTTGTTAAAATTATCCTAAACAAATCTATATTTGATGAAAATATTATATATACTATCTTAAAATATTATTGGCAATTATTAGATAAACGTAAAGTATTATTGCCTTGGATTGATATACATAAACTAGAATGGGATAGTGTATGTCTTAATCCAAATGCTATAGATTTACTTAAAAATAATATAGATAAAATAAACTGGTCTGCATTATGTTGTAATCCTAATGCTATTAATTTAATTGAAACAGAATTAAAAGAAGATGAATTGAATGAAGATGAATATTATAATTTTTGGTTTGGATTAACACAAAATCCAAATGCGATTGAAATATTATTAAAAAATACAAATAAAATACATTGGACTGTATTAACTAGAAATTCAAATGCTATAAAGATACTTGAAGAACGATTGGAACAATATAGATTTTTAATGCAATATAGTATAATAGATTGGTCTATGTTAGCTGAAAATCCAAATACAATTAAAATACTTGAAAATAATATAGATGTAATAGATTGGTCAATGTTATCTACAAATCCAAATGCTATTGAATTACTTGAAAACAATATAGATATAATAAATTGGTTTTTTTTATCTGGAAATCCTAATGCTATTAGATTACTTGAAAAAAACCAAGATAAAGTAAATTGGCAATGTTTATCAGGGAATCCAAATGCTATTCATTTACTTGAAAAAAACCAAGATAAAATAGATTGGTATGAATTATCTACAAATGAAAATGCTATTCATTTACTTGAACGTAATTTAGATAAAGTAAATTGGTCTATGTTATGTATTAATCCAAATGCTATAGATATACTTAAAAATAATATAAATAAAATAAATTGGGCTTTCTTATCTTTAAATCCGAATGCTATGAATTTATTAAAAAATAATCAAGATAAAATTGATAGGTATAAATTTTCTTTAAACCCTTCAATATTTGAAGATGAACCTATGCCTTTATAAAAAATGATATCATAATTTTATTATTAATACAATGGCTACACATCAATTTTACGTTGTGAGAAGTATTCTAAACAAAACTGTGTTTGATGAAAATGTTATACATATGATCTTAATGGAATATTGGAAAGATCTTAACAATAAACGTAAAGTATTATTAGATTGGATTAAACCCGAACAATTATCATGGCATAGTTTATCTAATAATCCAAATGCTATGGAATTGTTGAAAGAACGAGTAGAATATGAAGATTCTTTAACAATAGATGAATATAATAATACAAATGATAAGATTAATTGGGAATATTTTTCATCAATATGCGATGATATAAATATACTAGAAAATCATATATTTCAATTAGATTCAGGATCCATTGGAATAAATCTTAATGCTATTGAATACATAAAAAAATATATATATAAAACAGACTGGGATGCATTATCTAGTAATCCGAATGCTATAGATTTATTATTAGAAAATAAAGATAAAATATGTTGGGATCAATTATCATTGAATCCGAATGCTATGGATTTGTTAAAACAAAATAAAGGAAAAATAAATTGGGTAGGATTATCTTGTAATAAAAATGCAATTGATTTATTAGAACAATATAAAAGTAATATAGATTGGAAATTTATATCATTAAATCCAAATGCTATAGATTTAATTAAAAAAAGAATAAAGTATGAAAATAAATTTACACCTTATGTGTATAATAATATAAAAAATAAAATAGATTGGTCTTTTCTCTCTACAAATCCAAGTGCTATAGATATACTTAAAAACAATCCCGATAAAATAGATTGGTGCGAATTATCTACAAATCCAAATGCGATAGATTTATTGAAAAATAATAAAGATAAAATAGATTGGAAATCGTTAGCTGAAAATCCTTCAATATTTGAAGATGAAACTATGCCTTTATAAAATGATATTTTAATTTTATAGATAGCCAATAGTTTGCAAAGGGCAAAATGTCCAAAATATCATTTTAAGCTCAAAGAAAAAAGAAGCTATCACAAAAAATATAGGAATAATACTATAGTAGATAAAAATGTAAGAATATTACAATTTAATGTATAAAAATGAAGTAGATAAATAAATTATCATACAAATGAACACCCTTACTAAACAGGAAAAGATTGAGAAAATGATGTTCTTTTGTAAAGTGTTGAACCTCACTGAAGAAGGTGATTTAGAAAGAAGAAAGATTATCACAAAAATGTGGAAAGAACAGGAGCAAATGGCGAAAGAAATGAATCAAGTAAATAAAGAATCTTCTGATGATGAATAAATAATTTATAATAGATAAAAGGATTAATACCCTTTTATCATTTTATTTTTTTATAAAAATGTAAGAATACTACAATTTTATTTATAAAAATGAACAAAAAGTAAGTAAAATATTTATCATACAAATGAACACCACTACCGAACAACAGACAATTGTATCACCTGCTATAAAAAAGTTCAATATTGTGAGAATGATCTTAAACAAATCTATATTTGATGAGAATGTTATACATATGATCTTAAAATATTACTGGCAATTAGTAGATAAATGTAAAGTTCTATTAGATTGGATTGATATTGAACAGTTATCTTGGAAATATTTATCTAAAAATCCAAATGCTATAGATTTGCTTAAACATAATCCAGATAAAATAAACTGGAAAATGTTATGTATTAATCCAAATGCTATATATATGGTGGATAATAAAATAGATCGTGATCGTTTATCTAAAAAAAACAAGTATATTGGATTATGTTCTCATAATTTAGATAGAATGAATTGGTGTGATTTATCTAAGAATCCGAATGCTATTCATTTATTAGAAAATAATTTAGATAAAATTAATTGGTTTGATTTATCTAAGAATCCGAATGCTATTCATTTATTAGAAAATAATTTAGATAAAATTAATTGGGATAATTTATCTTTAAATCCGAATGCTATAGAACTTTTAACAAATAATCAAGATAAAATAGATTGGGATAATTTATGTTTAAATCCAAATGCTATAGATTTATTAAAAGAAAATCAAGATGAAATTGATTGGTATTATTTATCTTCAAATCCTTCAATATTTGAAGATGAACCTATGCCTATCATATAAAAAAAATGATATCATTTATATTTTTATAATTATAAATGTCATTAGCCGTAAAACGTTTTAATATTGTGAGAATGATCTTATATAAATCTATATTTGATGAAAATGTTATACACATTATTTTAACAGAATACTGGAAAGATGTTAAAAATAAAAATAAAGTTTTAGTAGATTGGATTAACCTTGAAAAATTATCGTGGAAATATTTATCTGAAAATCCAAATGCTATAGATTTACTTAAAAAAAATCAAGACAAAATAGATTGGAATAACTTATGTTTAAATCCAAATGCTATAGATTTATTGTCATCCAATGAAAACAAAATATATTGGGAAAGTTTATCTAAAAATCCAAATGCAATAAAATTATTAAAAAAACGAATAGAATTTGAAAATACATTAACAGAAGAAGAATTATATGATTTAGATTTAGAAGATAAAATTGATTGGTATCATTTATCAGCAAATCCAAATGCTATAGATATATTAGAAAATAATCAATATCACATAAATTGGATGTTATTATCAAAGAATCCAAATGCTATTCATTTATTAGAAAATAATTTAGATAAAGTTAATTGGTTTATTTTATCTGAAAATAAAAATGCTATACATATATTTGATTGTCAAGATGACATAAGTTGGTTTCAATTATCTAAAAATCCAAATGCTATAGATTTATTAGAAAATAATTTAGATAAAATTGATTGGAATAATATATGTTTAAATCCGAATGCTATAGATTTGATAGAAAAACAACTAGAATATGAAATTTTTTTAAATGAAGAAGAACTTGATAATTTGGATAATAAAATAGATTGGGATAATTTATGTTTAAATCCAAATGCTATAGATTTATTAAAAAATAATCAAGATGAAATTGATTGGTATTATTTATCTTCAAACCCTTCAATATTTGAAGATGAACCTATGCCTACTATTTAAAAATGATATCATTTATATTTTATAATTTTATATAAATGTCTTTAGCCGTAAAACGTTTTAATATTGTAAAAAAGTATTCAAAGCAAATCTATATTTGATGAAAATGTTATACACATTATCCTAACAGAATAGTGTAAAGTTTTAGTAGATTGGATTAACATTGAAAAATTATGGTGGTATAATTTATCTAATAATCCAAATGCTATGGAACTACTTAAAGAGCGATTAGAATATGAAGATTCTTTAACAATAAATGAATATAATAATACAAATGATAAGATTGATTGGTATAGTTTTGCGTCAATATGTGATGACATAAAGATACTAGAAAAAACACGAGTATCTGTAGGAATAAATCTTAATGTTATTAAATACATAAAAAAATATATACATAAAACAGACTGGGATGCATTATCTAGTAATCCAAATGCTATAGATTTATTATTAGAAAATAAAAATAAAATATGCAGGATCAACTATCATTGAATCCAAATGCAATTGATTTATTGAAAAATAACAAATCTAAAATAGATTGGTATTATTTATCTGCAAATCCTTCAATATTTGAAGATGAACCTATGCCTATCATATAAAATATTATATTTTATGATAACCAACATATTCTATATGTCCATATGGATTACATATCATTAATTCATCGTGAAAAGTAGATATATTATCATCTGTTTTTATTTGTTTAAAATAGATCCAACCATTAATTTGCTGTCCATTACAATTTAAATGTTTCATACCACATATTAATTTAACTAATTCGCTATCAAAAAATTCTTTAGATTTTCTTTCAACCATTGTAGGTGTTTTAGGAGATCCTATACTATCTTCAAATGAATTACCTCTATCATAATTACCTAATGTATCTATTATTAATCCTTTCATTTCTTTTTTCCATTTTTCTGTAAAAAATATTTCTTCTGTTGGATAATTTTTTTTCCATTTATCACTACCTTTCCAAAATTTTAATTCAGTTGTATAATTATCTATTAAATATTTATTTTTTTCTAATTCATCTATTGTAATATTCTTAATGTAATTATACAACGCTATAATAGTGTTAATACTACTTATATCTAATAAAACTATATCTTCAACAATTCTAAATTGTAAATCAAAACCTACATTTTTTGATATATACCGCTTGGTTCCGTATAAAGATGCGGTTTCTTTATCAGCAAAAAAATAAGAAGATAAATGTTCTAATATTTCTTCCGTATTTTTACTTTTAATATTTAAATTTTGATTTTTTTTACTTGCGATATTAACACCTTTCCATAAATAATATTCACTTGGTATTATAAAAAAATCAAAACCATCTGTTGAACAACTGCGTAAATCTTCTTTTTTAAAGAAAGAATGTAAATATTCTTTTTTTATTGCTAAAACTCTGTTAGAATTAAACAAGGATGAAAGTTTTGTTTTAATATAAGTTTTTATATTACGTAATGATTTCATTTATATATATATATAATAAAAAAACTAAATTTTACTTATTATTCAAGAACTCCAATATTAAAAAAATGATACTATTTATTTTATAATTTTATATAAATGTCTTTAGCCGTAGAACAATTTAATATTGTGAGAAATATCTTAAATAAATCGATATTTGATGATAATGTTATACAGGTGATCTTAAAATATTATTGGCAATTACTAGATAATAAAAAACAGGTTTTATTAGATTGGATTGACTATAGTAAATTACATTTTGATGCATTATCTGATAATTCAAATGCTATTAACATACTAAAATCAAGAATTAAATATGAAAATAAATTATCAAATAAAAAATATAATAATTTAATGTATTATAAAAAAATTAATTGGTGTAAATTATGTTTAAATCCAAATGCTATTGAGATTTTAAAAAATAATAAAGATAAAATTAATTGGAATAACTTATCTTCAAATCCAAATGCTATTGAGATTTTGAACAATAATAAAGATAAAATAAATTGGACTAAATTATCTTCAAACCCGAATGCTATTGAAATTTTAAACAATAATAAAGATAAAATAAATTGGAATAAATTATCAAAAAACCCTAATGCTATTGAGATCTTACGCAATAATAAGGATAAAATAAATTGGACTAAATTATCTAAAAATCCAAATGCTGTTGAGATTTTAAAGAATAATAAAGATAAAATAGATTGGTATAATTTATCAAAAAATCCAAATGCAATTCAATTATTAGAAAAAAATAAAGATAAAATAGATTGGTATAATTTATCATCAAATCCAAATGCTATAGAGCTATTGAAAAATAATAAAGATAAAATAGATTGGTATAGTTTATCATATAATCCAAATGCTATAGAGATATTAAAGAATAATCTAGAACTTATTTGTTGGTATAGATTATCATTAAATCCAAATGCTATAGAGTTATTAGATAAAAAAATACAATATGAAAATAAATTATTAAAAAATGATTATGAAGATTTAAATTATTATGACAGGGTATATTATTTTTGGTTATCTCAAAATCAAAATGCCTTAGGATTATTAAAACAAAATCAAAATAAAATTAATTGGAATACATTATCATATAATGAATCTATATTTAAAGATGAAAAAATGCCTTTTATATAAACTATTTTATATATTACAATAAATGAATAATTCAAATAAAATATTAAATCCTAAAACAGGTAGGTATGTATTAAAAACAGGCAAAATTGGTAAAGAATTATTAGCAGAACCTAAAGAACCAATAAAAACTATAGAATCCAAAAAAATTGATATTAATACATTAAAAAAAGAATGGTTATCAATTTATAATAAAGAAACTAAAAATCAAATAACAGGAACATTACTAATAACTATTAAAGAAAATGATTTTTTAGATATTAAATTATCTAAAGCTGAAAAAATAATAGGAATTACGGGAAAAGGAACATTAATATTACGAAAACTGTCTGATATAGCTTTAGCAAATAATGAAAATACTTTAATTTATTTGCCCAAAAATTATACAGGTAAATCATATTCCAAACCATTATGGAATATTAAGCACGGTTATATGTATTATAAGAATGATACAAACTTTAAAAACTTAAAGATATTATCAATAATAATAAATAATATTAATACAAAATACAATAATTATAAATTAACCGATAGTCCAACTAAAGAACAAAAAACAAATGGTATTATTGGTATTGACATACCATTTAATGAACCAGAATGGTTATCTAAATTAATTCCAGGTAATAAATTATCAAATCCAATTGTTAATAAATCTGGGCAATTTATATTTAGTAAATGTGCTATTTCAACTAAAACGATTGAATTATCAACAAAGTTTTTAAATAGTAAATTGAATAAATTTAAAAATATTTATCCTAAATATCTTAATATTACAAATACCAATGTAATATCCAAAGATCTTAATAATTTCATTGATTCTCATTACACTATAGCATTAATTGCTTATAATCGACACGCAAGAATTATTTTCAAAAATAATAACAATCTACATATAATAGATCCTTGGAAACAAACAGCAGATGTTGGAACTAAAAATCTTATAAAAATAATACCTAATTTAACTTTTATTAAACGAAAAGCTGAACAAACAAATGAAGGATCTTGTGTAGCAATATCATATGCGCGAGCTTTATATTTGTCTGTAAAAGATTATGATAGTATATTTGAACCAATATCATTAGAATATATTGTATTAGCAAGTAGATTAATTTCAAAATTTAGAAATAAAAAATGATAACATAATTAAATAATATTATAATGCAATCTAACATTTATCCGCTTGGCAAACTTACAGTTAATCAAATTAAAAAAGGACAAAAAGTTCTTAAAAAACTTGAGAGAGTAATAAAAACAAATAAAGATCAACAAAAAATGCTATCATTGTCTAATGAATTCTATTCAACTATTCCTCATACCAAAATTGCACTTATATCATCAATGAAGGAAATTAATAATAAAAAGAAACTACTTGAATATATGTTGATTTAAATGTATAAGATTGTATTATTTTTCTGTATATTTTATTATTTTATATAAACAATATTATATTATTTATAATTATGTTATGCGAACATAATCGTCGTAAATCTGACTGTAAATATTGCGGACTTAGTTTTTGCCAACATAATAGAAAAAGAATAAGATGTTATGAATGTGGTTTTCAACCTAAAAGATGTCCACATAATCGGCAAAAACAATATTGTTATGATTGTAAAGGTAGTCAAATATGCAAACATAATCGTAGAAAAGCAATATGTAAAGAATGTGGTTATAGACCTAAACTTTGCCCACATAATAAACAAAAATCTAAATGTTATGAATGTGATGGTTCTTCAATTTGTTCTCATAAACGTATAAAATCATTTCGTAAAGAATGTGGAGGTTCTCAAATATGTTCTCATAATCGTGAAAAATCTAAATGTTATGAATGCGGTGGATCACAAATTTGCCCCCATAATCATATTAAATCAAGATGTAAGGAATGTTATAATGCTGAAATATGTAATCATAATCGTAGAAGATCAAGATGTAAGGAATGTAAAGGTGTTGAAATATGTCCTCATAATAAACAAAAATGTAAATGTAAGGAATGCAAAATAAATAAGTATATAAATAGTTTTTTATTATAAAGCAATAATTTATACAATGTCTAAATGTATTCATAATCGTAGAAAAACACAATGCTATGAATGTAATGGTAGTCAAATATGTCCTCATAATCGTAGAAAATCAAGATGTTATGAATGCGGTGGAACACAAATTTGCGAACATAATCGTAGAAAAGATCAATGTATAGAATGCCACGGTAGTCAAATATGTATTCATAAACGTAGAAAAACACAATGTAAGGAATGTAAGGGTGTAAGTATTTGTCCTCATAATAAACAAAAATCACAATGTTATGAATGTTATGGTTCTTCAATATGTCCTCATAATCGTCAAAAACAAAATTGCAAAGAATGTGGTGGAACAAATATATGTATTCATAAACGTATTAAATCACAATGTTATGAATGTTATGGTTCTTCAATATGTGAACATAATCGTCAGAAAATAAGATGCAAACAATGTGGTGGTAAATATATTTGCCAGCATAATCGTAGAAAATCACAATGCAAAGAATGCGGTGGTAGTGAAATTTGCCAACATCTTAAAATTAGATCAAAATGTAATGAATGTTATACAAACAATTATATAAATAGTTTTTTATTATAAAATGATAATATAAAAAAAAATATACAATGGCTAAATGTATTCATAATCGTTCTAAATCACAATGTTATAAATGTGGTGGATCAAATATATGTATTCATAAACGTGTTAAATCACAATGTAAGGACTGTGGTGGATCAAATATATGTATTCATAAACGTATTAAATCAAGATGTAAGGAATGTTATGGTAAAGGTATATGCGAACATAATCGTAGAAAAAATCAATGCATAGAATGTCGTGGTAGTCAAATATGTCCTCATAATCGTAGAAAATCTCAATGCATAGAATGCTATGGTAGTCAAATATGTATTCACAAATATCAAAAACAAAATTGTAAAGAATGTTATGGTAAAGGTATTTGCGAACATAATCGTAGAAGAACTATGTGTTATGAATGTGGTTATAGACCTAAACTTTGCGAACATAATCGTAGAAAATATAATTGTGTTGATTGTAAAAACATAATATGTCCCCATAATAAAGATAAATCAAAATGCAAAGAATGTTATACAGACAATTATATAAATAGTTTTTTAGTGTAAACTTAAATCGTTTTATGTAAAGAATTTATACGGTAGTCAAATATCAATACAATATGTGTTAGATACACAAGTTTTTAATTGATATATTTTTTTTATAAATATATTAGTGCAACCTAAATCACTATAAAACATACTTTTTTTGTTTTTGGTGTAAAGATTTAATAATATATTTACATTATAAATGATAATCTTAAAAATTAATTAACTTCACAACTATGTTTAGTCGTTTAAAAACTTAGCAAAAAATAATATAATAAGTAAATATTAATAAAATATGTCTTCATAATCGTAGAAAATCAAATTGTAAAGTTCTTAAATTATGTATTCATAATTTAAAAAAGAATTCTTGTATTGAATGTAAAATTAATATATATTTCATATAAATATGAATATTAAATATAAATGTCTTAAGACAAAAGTAATTAACAATATAGAAACTAAAATATATTTTACTACAGGATCAAAAAAGGAATATGTTTATTATAAAAAAAAATATATATCAATTAGTGATTACAGAAAAATAAAATCATTTGAAGGAGGTGGAACTAAAGAACAACTTGAAAAAGAATTAAAACAAGCAGAACGTAAAAAATTTTTAAAACAAGTAGAACTATTTAATAAAATTATGGAGAATAAACAAATTTCACCTGAAGAATTAACTGTTAGTCCAACTGTTTCAGCAACTCTTGGTTATCAAGGTATAGGTTCACCAATAGGTTTAATTAAACAAACTGCTGATGACTCGTTAAAGTCAATTTTAGAAACAGCTTTAAAAAAAAAAGAAAGAAAAGAAAATTTACAATTAGCTAGAGTACAAAATGATAAAACATCTAATTTAACCTCAAGAGTTATTTCAGCTCGAACAGTTAATTTCGCAAATAGTACCTACAGAATAAAATTAATGGAAAAATTTAATTTAATTTATACTGAATTTATAGTTCCATATTTACAAATTAAGACATTTATTACTTTGTTAGAAAATTTTAACAAATTTCTTCCTGTTGATGTTGATATTAATACTCAATATAATAATGCAATTGAAAATCTTCACTCATTACAACAAAAATTTGAATCTATAAGTGACATTAATCGGCGATTAAATAATTTACGAACAAAACTTATAATAGAATTAGAATCACTACAAATTACTACACCGATTCCAAATATACAAACCGCTTATAATAATTTTTTATTAATTATTGCAAAATCTACGTTAACAAAAGAACCTTTGTTAGATTTAAATCTTACTAAAATTTTAACGAATATTGAAAAATCAATATCAAAAATCGATGAAATTGATAAAACTCTAAAAAAAACTCTAGCAAAATATTTGTCAGATTTGTTACTAACTTTTAGTATAAATCGTGATAATTTATTGAAAATTGTTAGTATAGCCGTTAAATGTGACATAAAATTTAAATTGCAATTAAATATGAATTATCATACTTATGAGACTTATATTAGTCGCATAATTAATAATTTAGAAACTACACGTATACAGACATTTATAGATATTAAAAATTTAATTAATCGGTCTTCAAAAGTAGAAAAAGAACGTTCTGATTTACTTTACATACTAAATTTAAGAATTAAAAAAATTATAATTGAAGAAGATACTACAAATTATACTAGATTATTAAGTTTTTACAAATTATTAATTGAAACTGAAACTGAAACTGAAACTGAAACTGAAACTACTAGTAATATTACTAATAAAATTATAGCAGTATATTTAGATAATATTATTACTATTGAACGTGATGATATTAATTTAGGAATTATTAAAAACTTTAATACAAAATATAAAAATCATTTGCAAGATAGTATAATAAAACAAATAAATCCTACCGCAGATGATTTAAAAATATTTAATGATTTAAAAATATTTAAATTAATATTATTATTACGTCATTTAGATCCTGATTCTATTAATGAACATTTAATCAAGTTAATTAATTATATTATTTCGAATATTCAAACTACTACTGCGCTATTAGATAATATATTTAAATTATTTAAATTATTTAAATATAATAGTATTAAAATCAATCTTAAAACTAAAATACAATCACAAATAACGCAATTAATTATTGATAAAATTAAATTAGAAAGAACTACAGATCAAATAATAAATCAAAATATAAATACTTTATTATTACTATTATATATATTTAATCCTATTGAAGTAGGTAATCAAATTACATTGATAATTTCTAAGCATTTACAAGAACAAATGCTTAGAAATTATCAAGAATCTACGCAATTACAATCTAAAAGTAAATTTTATGATTATCTACATTATCAGTTTACGCTATTAAAATCTAGAGATAAATTTTATAATAAATTTTATGATAATAATATTATTGATATATTTGATAAAGATTTAATTAATTATATTAAAGTTTTAAGATATACTGAATACAAAAAAGATATTTGTGATACTACACAAAACAAAAGTATAAAAGATAAATGTAATAAGAATCAATTAGAAAAAATATCAACAATAGAAGAAATAGAAGATTATTCAGATAAAGTAATCGATATAACTAATGTTATAAATATATTAGTTAAAGAACTTAAAATAATATTAAAAGAATTAGAAGAATTAGAAGCATCAAAATCAGGATCATCAAAATCAGGATCA
>Ga0209335_10000547_pt1 | contig 45616 bp, 28 predicted proteins | sample COG_09_FD_184753 | JGI IMG/M metagenome (GOLD analysis project Ga0209335, IMG submission 184753) | Pelagic Microbial community sample from North Sea - COGITO 998_met_09 (SPAdes) (version 2) | ecosystem: Environmental > Aquatic > Marine > Neritic zone/Coastal water | place: Helgoland, sampling...
CTCTGATGACGCATCATCGTGCACGGATGATGAATAATAATAATATAATTAACAGAAAACGAACATGTCCTTGTCTTTCTTATCCACCTCTTTGGTTTCTTGAATCATTTTCTTGCCTCTTTTCGTACCGCAGACGCGTTCAATCTTCAAAGCGTCTAAGCGCGTGAAGAGAGCGTGGGCGGTTTTGTTACCGCTCACTCCTGCTCCTCTTCCTCCTCCTCTGAATTGGTTTTTGGTGTTGCTCTGGTGGTTTCTGGTTGGCGATGGATTCTTCATGAACGAACACACTTCCGCGTAAAATTGCGGGTTTTCCGGCAACGAGTAGAAGAAGACTGAGTTGACGCCTCGGATGTTGCGTCTTTGGTAGAAGTAGGCGCGTTCGGAGAGGAGCAAACATCGCTTCCGGCCGTCAGCGAATAACGTTCGCGCTCGAGCGGCTTCGGCGATGTCGGTGTATTCGCTGTTGATGGCGAAGGAAACTTCTCGATCGACGAGGAGGTTTCGCACGCGGACAAACTCAAAGTAAGTGGCGCAGAAGATGAGTTGGCCTTGGTCTGGGTTTTCGCGGATGCGAGGAAGAACGACTTTGGCGAAGTGGCGGAAACGAATATCGTCCGCGTCTTGGATGTTTTTCTTGGAAACGCGAACGAGCTCAAACTCTTGTCTGGAGATGAGGTTGGGTAAAGTCGCGGATTCGTTTTTCCGTAGATTCCTCGGATCGTCCGGAGAGGCGACTAATCCTAGCACGCCTTTCTCTTTCGTCGCGCGCAAACGAAATTTACCCTCGACGTTTGCGCATAACGCTCCGTTAAACGTCGCGTTAATTTCTGCGGTTTCGAATTGCGACAGAAATATTGTCTGTCGCGCGCTAGCGGCGGCACCGTTCAGGTGAAACTCGTGACATCGATTCACGTCCACGTCTTTGGCATCTTTCGGTAACTGGTTGCACTTTTCTAAAACCGTTTCCAGATGTTCCCAATTTTGCATGGCGACGACGTCGCATCGGTCGACGATGACGAGCTCAATAGCAGAAAGGAAATCAGCGGCGCTTATATCGTCATTCATTGCGGTGACTATGCCGAGAGGTGAAGCGAAGACGATATCGGCGCCGAAAAAATCAACGAATGGACGCACGGCTGCTTTCGTGATTTTCACACCCAATCGAAAATGATCGTCCTGATTCCCTCGAAACAGTTCTTTATACTCCAAAGGCACGTGCGTTTTGTATTTCTTCTTCTTCTTGGTCACTTTGTTTATTTTCTTTTGCATTTTCTTCTTCCTTCGCTTCAACTCTTCGTCGTCTTCTTCGTCGCTCGCGTCCTCGTCCGAGGACGTTTCGTCGGACGAGTAACCGGCGAGGAAGTCATTCTCTAGACGTTCGAGTTTGTTCACCGCGTCGGCTCGACCGTGCGCGTTCGGACATAATTTCAAAAAGCGCATGATTGCGCGACCGCACACGTTTCGCATCGGCGAGAGGAATAAAACCGTCGGTCTCGCAAAACCTTGATCTCTTGGCGTGTCGTCGATGGAAATCTCTCGACCAGCTTTCACTTTCTTGGCTAACTTCTCGTTATTCTTACTCACGCGGTTTCGCGTTCGATGAATGTGCGTCATCGCGTGGATGAGTATCGCGTCGAGTTCGTCGTCTTTTTGGTTTCGCCAACGAAGCGTGGAGTCTTCTTTATTTTTTTTCTGCGACAAATGCGATACATCCGGAATGCGTCTGGTGTGCGAGATATCAGCGTACGTGCTCACCAAGTGATATAACTCCGCCTGCGCTCGATTTTTGAAACACGACGGATTCTTATTCTCTTCATCATCATCATCATCATCGTCTGTTTCTTGTTTTTCTTCTTCGTCTCGAATCTCGTTCGCCCGAACGATTTTCCAGTGTTCGCGAATTTTTAACGGAATGTCGCCAGGAAGTGCCAATGGATCTTCTTCTTCTTTGTCTTCTTCTTTTTCGTCGTCGCTGTTTTTGTTCTTTTCGTTCTTCTTCTTCTTCTTCTTCTTCTTCTTCTTTGGCGCGAAATACGCCTCATCTTTAAACGCCGTCGGCAAAGTCGTCACGTTCTCGCTCATTTCCCATCGCGCGTTACTGTTATCGCTCTCGTCCTTTTTCTCATCTCCATCAGAGCTGTTGTCCTTCGTGTTCTTAAACATCGACGTAAACGTCACCCTCTTCTCCCTCCTTTCCCGCAAAGTCTCCTCGCTTTCGTTTTGACATTTTTTCAAATGCAACGTCAACGCGTTCTCTCTGTCTTCGTTTTCAGCTGATTCCCCCTCGTCGACTGCGCGTAAAGTTCTCCTCTTCTTCTCTGTTTCTTCTTCTGACTCTGCATCGCTCGACGACGCGTCCGAGACGTCGTCCTGCGGTCCCATCTGGTCGAACCGTTTTTGCTTCTCGTCCGGGATCGGTTCCCATTCGAGCACTTTGTTCACGTCGTCGATATCTTCTTCCCCGTCTTCTGATTCGTCTTCCGATGCTTCCAGCAGCTCTTCCGCTTCTTCTTCGTCTTCGTCGTCTTCTTCGTCGTCGTCTGATTCGTCTTCAAAATCACTCTCCTCGCGTTCTTCTTCGTCGTCGTCGTCGTCGTGAAAGAAGTTTCTTTTCGTTCCGATCACGTGAAAAAGCGCGCGGTGCGCGTCGCCTTCAAACTTCTCTCGGACGATATCTTCGATCCTCTTTTCCTCCTCTTTCTCTTCTTTTACTTCTTCTTCGTCGTCGTCGGTAGTGTCGTCGTCAAAATCGCGTTTTCGACGGCGCTTCGCCTTCCCGGCTGCCGATCGAGGCATGTGCTCCTCGACAAAAAGTGCCACATTTTCGCCGTCACTCTTCGGAGAAAAACAACCGCGCAAGTACAACAACGACAACGACAACAACAACGACAACCTCTCTCCGCGTAAAAACGAAAACGAGATGAAAACGACGACTTTGAGCGCGACGACGAGTGCAACGAGAATTAGTCCTTTTCGAAACGGAGGAATTCGCCGAGAAAGTATTTTTCTTCGCGCGCGTCGTCCTCCGGCTCGCGTGGGAATGGTTTCGGTGGTAAAAAACGAAGCCGCCAAAGCCGCCGAAAATGGAAGCGCAAAAGCATCCAAATTCGGAGTGGACCGAAGTTTAAACCCGCGCGTGCGAGACCTGAACGAGTCGAAAACAGTCGCTCTGACAGATTTAGCGAGAACGCTGAAAGAGCGAGGCGAAGACGTCATCGGCTTAGCGGCTGGGGAACCGGATTTTGAGACGCCGGACGTGTGCGCGAAAGCAGGCATCAGAGCGATTGAGTGTGGGAAGACGAAGTATTCGCCGAATCCGGGGACGGTACCGTTACGCGCGGCGATATGCGAGAAATTGAAACGAGAGAACGGGGTGGAGTACAAGCCGAATGAGATTGTGATTTCAAACGGGGCGAAGCAAAGCGTGACGCAAGCGGTGTTGACGTGTTGCGGCCCGGGAGACGAAGTCATCGTGCCGGCGCCGTATTGGGTGAGTTATCCGGAAATGGTCACGTTATCTGGAGCGGAGAAAGTCATCTTGAAGACGGACATTAAGAGCAATTTTTTAATCACGCCGGAACAGTTGGAAAAAGCAATCACGCCGAAATCGAGAATGTTGATTTTGTGTTCGCCGTCCAATCCGAGCGGAGCGGTGTATTCCAGAGAGACGCTGGAGAAGATTTGTGAGATTGTGACGAAACATCCGAGGCTGTTAGTTTTGTGGGACGAGATTTACGAACACATAATTTACGCCCCGAACGAACACGTCTCCGCGGCGTCGTTTCCGAACATGTGGGAAAGAACGATAGTGGTGAATGGATTCTCGAAGTCGTTCGCGATGACGGGGTGGAGGTTAGGGTATAGCGCGGCGCCGGAATACTTTTCGAAAGCGTTCAACATGTTGCAATCGCAATTGACGTCAGGTCCGAGCTCGATTGCACAGGAAGCTGCTTTAGCCGGGTACGTAGAATTGGGCGACAAAGGCGGCGCGCCCGTGGAACTCATGCGTAAAAAGTTTCAAGAGCGAAGAGATTACGTGATTGAGCGATTGCGCAAAATCGACGGCGTAGCGATTGAGACGCCCGGAGGTGCTTTTTATGCCTTTCCCGACGTCACGAAACTTTGCGGCGGCGATAAGGGCGGATTTGTCGAAGGGTTCGGCCCGGTCAAAGGCTCGGACGAGATGTGTAGGTATTTATTGCAAGAGGCGAGGGTAGCGTTAGTTCCGGGGAGCGCGTTTGGCGTGGACGAGTGCATAAGAATATCGTACGCGGCGAGCGACGAGACTTTGGAGAAGGCGCTGGATAGAATTACGGAAGCGTTAGATCCGAAAAAGTTTAAAAGGAGCGGTAGTTGGTAGCGAAACAGTGCTTTTTTTCTCAGAATAGTGCACACGCGTCATAGTTTAGCAAGGATGAGAAGGAATTTTTATTCTTCGCGCGTCGTGTGTTTTGCGCTCGCGCTCGCGTTTAAAATACAGCATTTTTAAACATCTTCTTCTCAAAACTAATCGCTTCTCTCTCGCATTAATATAAACTTGCTCCCTTTCTGTCCGACGCTGACTCTTAACTCTTCATCCAAATACGTCGTTTGAAACCACCCTTTCGTTTGTCCCGGCCTCACGCTTTCGATGAAATCAAACGGAACGGGATACGGCAACTTCAACTCCCCTCGATTGACGTCAAAATACCCGTTCGAAAATCGGTAAAAAAAGGATTGCTCGTCTCTCACGCCTTCAATGTCTGCTTCGATGATCAGCTCCACGTCTTTCCTTTCGCCGTTGAACTCAAACGTAAATTTGGCCACGTTTTGCCACTTCGCGTTCGGCGCCTCCTTCGGATCTTCCAACACCTGATACACGTTCTCCACCGTCGACGTGTTCCCCAACACCAGCGATTGCACTGGACTCGGACCTTTCTCGAACAAATATCTCTGCCAACTCTTCACGTCGAAAAATTCAACCACGTCCACGTCTTCTTTATACGTGCAAAGCAGTTTCCATCGCCCGCAGAGCAACTCGGTTCGCTCGATCGTGTTCTCGTCAACCATCGTTTGCTCCAACCGAGCGACGACCGATTGGAGTTTCGTTTTATCCAAACCTTTCGCCATCCGTTTTTTGCGTTGTTTTTGTCGTCGTTGGTTCCTTTCGTCGTCGTTTCTCTCGTCGTTCGAGGAAGAGGACGAGGAGGCGATCCCGAACACGTCGAACAGTTCTCTCTTGAGCATTTCTTTCGTCGTCATATCGTCCGTGGACTTTGCACTCGAGGAGGAGGCGGACGCGTGCGAATTCGCGCGAGAACGATGTGTTCTCCCACAACAATGTCGCGCTCCGCGCACCTTTCGCGACGTTTTGCACGAAAACCTCGGATCGACGAGCACATCACAGAGGACGGAAGTGTTGGTTGTCATTGTAAAAGTGCGGACGTTTTCCCCTAAAATCTTCATTTCAATCCGCGGTTAAGAAGAAGTGAAGAAGTGAAGAAGTCAAGAAGACGAAGAGGAGCGGGATACGCGCGACTCCTTTCTCTCTCTCTCTCTCTCTCTCTCGAAAGGCAGTTTGGTGGTGGTCGTTTGCGCTTTGCGAGACGCGCGAGAGAAAGATCGAGTGAAAGAGAAAGCAGTTGTTTCCCTAACGAACAGAAAGCGCTTCTCGGTATAAAGTTACAAAACGTCGCGTTCGTGTTCGCGACTTTTGAAGAAACGAAGACATACGGAAGAGAGAAGCGAAGAGCACGAGAAAGAACGTTTCTGAAAATGTCCACACTTGGGCCTCGACTGCACGCGATCGCGCTGAAAGCTTTAGAGTTCCCGCGAATTCTCTCCCCAAGCTTTACGAAAGATGTGTGCGTGGCCTCGGTGTACAATTCCGAGACATCGAGAGAGTATCGAGAGCTCGTCTTGTGGCTGGAAAATACCAAAATACGCAAACTCAAACGCGAGGGAGGGGAGAGAGAAAAATTGCTCAGCGAGACTCTGGAGGACGAGGCGTGGTCGAAAAATTACGAGGCGTATTTGAAGGCGTGCGAATGCGACGAGACGCACTTGACGTGCGCGGAGAGTAAGATTGATTTTTTAATCAACTTGGCGTTAGCGGAGGAGTATCGGGATAGATTTGATATCGCGGAGGAGGAGGAGGAAAAGGAGGAAAAGGAGGAGGAGGGAGAGGATGCTGCTGCTGATGATAATGAGCGAGAACAAGAGAGAGCGAGAACGCCGACGGAGAAGATGCGAGGGATGGGGATCGATAAAGACGATGGTGGTGAAAATACGAGAGAGGATGTGATGATAGACGCAAACGTAGAGAACGTCGGGAGCGCGGAAAAGAGGACAAAAGTGGAAAACGAGAAAGGCTTCGCGTATTCCCGGTTTAAACCGAAAGAAGGAGAAACCGAAGGCGAAGGGAAAGGGAGAAGAACGGACGCGGTTTTGCCGTTAGACTCTTCGCTCTTGGCGGATTTACGAGACGTTCAAGATGTTATGGACGATGAAGAGACGTACGATGCGTTGATGAAAGTTTTGAATACGTTTGATGTCGTTCCTGCGTTTGAAACGAACCGACCGACGGTGGACGCGCGGCTCGTTCGATTAGCGACGAAGACTCTGGAGAGATTCGTGGTACCGTTCCAAGAAGAAGAAGTTGAGGAGGAAAAGGAGGAGGAGGCAGAGAACGACGATATGGAGAACGATGAGCCATCCTGGAAACTGGATTTGAAACTGAGCGACGAGGACTACGTTTTGCGCGATTCGGGAGTTCCCATGAAAAACCCAAAAGTCAAGCGAATGGTGGACGCTTTGCGCGTGCTTTACGTGAACCAACTGAGAGTCACGCAAGACCGCGCCGACGACATTTTGCTTCAAGTGCAATCGAGAGTCGCTGATCCTCGAACCGATGCGAAACAAGGCAGAGTCGGTCGATAAGAAAACAACAACGGTGATATATAAGATGTACAAAATAGCTCTGCTGCTAAACTGCCGCATACGCAGAGAAATCGAGAAGGAAAATTTCACATAGCCAATAATATACATAGCCAAAAGCATAGCCTATTACACTATAAAATTACAACCTTCCGCTAATACTTTCCGCATGAGCGCTCTGCCTTTCCGGCTTTCTTTTCGATTCATGACTAAATTCAACAACGGATTCTTCTCGTCTACTTTCACGGTTTCAAATCCGAAACGTTCGTACACCCGCACCGCTTTCCCGTCCACCTCTCTGACGTGCAACCACACGTCACACCCACCAACGCTCGGCACAAACTCTCCTATCGCTTCCAACATCGCCTTCGCCACGCCTTTGTTCCGATGTCGCGAAGAGACCGCCATGTTGCACACGTACGGCGCGTCCGAGGGCGGCGGGTTCGGATCGTCCACGATTCTCGAGCGCACGTCTAAAGCTACCGAGACTAAAGATATCACCTCATCTTCCGTTATTTCTTTCGTTTCTCCGTTTTTAATCGTCGTCGTCACGCCGACAAAACACACCTCGTACGGGTTATTCTTTTTGTTCTTTTTGTCATCATCATCATCATCATCATCCACAACGCACGCTTCCAATAAATATCTCAACACGAAACTTCTCGGCTTCTCGTCCGGAGACCCGCTGAAGCTCTCCTGAAAGACTTTCGCGGCGGCAGAAACGTCTTTCTCTCGTATCGCGCGCACGACGATGCTTGTTTCTTCTTCTTCTTCTTCTTCTTCTTCGTTGTCCTCCTTCTTCTTCGCGAGCGTAAACGACCGACGAAAATCTCGAGCGATGTTTTCGATGATGATTTTGTCTCTTTCGACGACTTTGTTTACGACGGGTGGTGTTGCTTCTGTTTTCGCTTCATTCGAGGAGGAAGAGGAGGAAAAGGAGGAAAAGGAGCGAGAGGATATCCTCCTCCTCCTCCTGGTGTGAAAAGGCAAATGCGCTTTCGCGCGCTCGATCGCGTTCAAGCTTTTAAAAGCGGAGGCAACACCTTTGAGAGGCTCGACCATTTGGGATGGAGAGGAAAAAAAACTGTTTCGTGCACTGATGATTTTGAGGAAAAGAAGACATCAAAAGAGAGCGAAAGAAAGAGACCAAAAATGGTCTAATTTTGCACACAAAGCAAAAAAAAAGAAAAAAGAAAGAAAAAGAGCAGACCTTTTCCTTTTGCATTCGTCTACACAAGAAACACACAAAGAGAGAGAGAGAGAAAGCACTCGTGTACGAGAGAGAAAAAAAAGATGAGCGAGAACATCATCAATAAAGACAACAACAAACAAATGACGACGAGAGAACGGCAGCACATCGAGGTGGCGAAGTTAGAGGCGGAGTTGAACGCGCTGAAAGTGGACGCGTTCGCGAAGGTGCGCGTCGTTGTTGTTTTTTCTTCTTCTTACGTTGGTTGTGCGTTTTGAATCATCGTGATGATGAGATCTCGTCGCGCTCGATCCGCGCGTTGTCTTCTCGGTTTTCAGCGGCAACAACGGACCGCCAAAAGCCCAAACGCGTTTACTTCTGCACGCGCTGCTGATGAAGAATAACTCACCTTTCTAAACTCTCTCTCTTCTTCTTCTCTCTTTTATTATTATATATAATACTATACGCGCAACAACAACGAACGATGCAAAACGCACACACACATAAAATATAGCCTGGAAACCTGTCACCAATTCTGGAAAAAATGCTCGTTCTTGAAAAATCCTACCGATTGTCGGCTGATTTCGTCGCCACGCCTCGCTTATGCGTGGCTATTCTCGCGGTGTTGAGACAAGCGAACGATTGGCAAGGGATTTGCGAACACGTTATATTACTGTCGAAACGAAGAGCGCAGTTGAAACAAGCGATTGGAGCGGTCGTGAGGGAAGCGATGTCGTACATCGACGAGACGCCGGACGTGAAGACGAAGACGCAGTTGATCGAAACGTTGAACGAAGTCGCGTCGGGGAAGATTTTTGTGGAGGTGGAAAAGGCGAGATTGACGAGAATTTTAGCGCGTTTACACGAAGAAGCCGGGAGAATAAGCGAGGCGGCGAGCGTGATGCAAGAGGTGGCGATTGAAACGTACGGCGCGTTATCGAAGAGAGAGAAGGTGTTTTTCATCGAGGAGCAAATTCGTTTGTGCATGAAGAACGACGATTACGTGCGAGCGAGGATTTTAAGCAGAAAGATTAACGTGAGAAGTTTCGACGAGATTAAACGATTGGAAGAGAAAGAAGCGCTGAAGAAGAAGAAGAAACTGGAAGAAGAAGGCGGAGTAGATGCGATGATGATGGACGAGGACGAGAAGAAACGCTTCGAGGAGGTTGAAAAAGAAGAGAAGAAGGAGAAAGAAAGCGCGGTGCAACACGCGAAAGGCGTGTTCGCGGAAACCGATCCGAGCGTTCCGGATTTACCGACGTTGCGTTTGAATTATCACAACTTGATGGTGCAATACTTCGAACGAGAGAAGGATTACTTGGAACAGTGTCGATGTTACAAGGCGATTTTAGAGTGCGAGTTGGTGAAGGAGGATAAATCAAAGTACGAGCCGGCGATGGAATCGTGCGCGTGGTTGGTCATTTTGAGCGAAAGAGACCCGATGCAACAAAGCTTACTCCACCAAACGCTGAACGACGATAGGTTGAAGGAAATGAAAACGTACGAAGAGTTGTTGAAGAAGTTCACGACGTACGAAATCATCCGATGGGACGAGTTGAGCGAAACGTACGCCGAGGAAATCACGAAACACTTTGCCGCCGGTCATAGCAACCACCAAAAACAAGAGGAAATGAACGTAAAAGCGGGTACGACGATGAAAGTAGACTCTAGCGCAGATGGGAAAGCCACGACGAAATTGGAAGACTTGCAATCGCGCGTGATTGAACATAACTTGTTCGTCGTCGCCAAGTATTACAACCGCATCTCTTTATCGAGACTTTCCGAATTGTTGTGCTTAACAGTGGACGAAGCCGAGACGCGCTTGTCGAAATCCGTCTGCTCGAAAAAAGTCCACGCGAAAATCGACCGACCGAACGGCATCGCCACCTTCAGAAAAGTCAACAACAACAGCACTTCCCCTGGGAACGAGAAAGACGGTTCTAACGCTTCTTCCTCCTCTGAAACCGCGCCGGACCAACTTCTCAACTCGTGGGTAAACAACGTCGACTCTTTGCTCGCGGCTTTAGATAAAGCCGGGAACTTGATCAACAAAGAAGCGATGACGCACAAAGTCTCTCTTCTCACTTTGGAAGCGTAACAGTCGTTTTAGTCGCGAGAGAATACTAACTCTATACTCTATATATATTCCATCGCGAATGAAGGAGACTCTCGCGCGATTCTTCTTTCTTAAAAAATCTCTCCTTCTCCGTTTGCTTTTTCTCAATTCATTCTCCTTCAACATCGACACAGAAAAAGGCCCGCGCTTTCAAAGTGACATTCAACGCAACGCGTCTCCTTTTTCTCCTCTTCAAAACGACGACGCATACGCGACGTATACACGACGACGTTAACGATGTCCACGCGACAGCGCGCGTTATCCGCTCAACCGAAGACATTACACACTTTTGAAGACGACGAAGAAAAAGAGGAGGACGACGACGATGTGAATGCGAACGCGACGACTAATAATTGGTTACATCTCATCGACGACCGGAAAGACAGAGAGAAAATCATCCGTTTACAAAACGCGGACGACCCGTCGTTGCGAGCGATGTTCGAAGCGATACGCGTGACGATGAAAAAGAAGGACGACAACATGGAACGCGCGGCTATGATTGGGTTCGAGAGAGGCGTGAGTTTTGGAGTCGCGGAAGGTGGTGGTGGGAAGACGAAGACGATTAAGAAGAAGAAGAAGAAGGAAAACGATTCAGACGAGGACGGTTCTTCCGATTTTAAAGAAGAAGAAGAAGATTCCTCCTCGGACGAAAACGAAGACGAAAACGAAAACAGAAATAAGATCGAGCGAAGGTCGAAAGCTTCGAGCAGCGCGCCGGGTACGCTGCTCGTGAGCGATGATGATGATGATGAAGAGGATGACGGCGCCGAGGAAGTTAGGAGAGGTAGATATAAGAGTAACGCCGACGGCGAATTCGCGCGAATCGAGAAGAAGAGTAAATCGAACGAGGACGATGAAACGGCTTTGCGATGGGTGGTGGAGAGAAATAGTTGGAATAAAAACGAGGAGACGCACAAATCTGTTCTGAACGATTTAGAGGTGGTCGATTTGAGAAGGAAATTAGCAAACGCGGAGATTACTACGAATAACGCGATACTGAGCAAAATGTTAACCGCGTGGCGTTTAGCGTGCTTTACATCGAGAAGGAACGAGTCTGTGATGCAACGAATGCGCGTGGCGTCTGAACACAGGAAGATGCGCGCGGCGTTTCGTTCGTGGATGGACGCGTCGCTGGAGTTTAAAAGACGACGCGTGCTCGTCGGCGTCAGAGATGCCGATGGCGGCGATAGAAAGAAGAAAAAGAACGACGAAGAGGAGGAAGAAGAATTCGCGCCGGATTATAGCGAAGAGTGCGAACGATTGCAGCTCGAAGTAAAATCGTTGCGCGAAATGCTTGAACGAGAACGAACAAAACCGCTATCGGGACCAGGAGCAGAGTTCAAAGAACAAGCGAACGCGTTCAACGCGCACTTGAAGAAAGTGGTGAGAGATTTAGAGGGGACGAGGAGTTTGAACGCGCAATTGACGCGTCGTTTGGAAATGAAGGAGAAGCAGGTGCAAGGGTACCGAGGCGGAGGCAACGAGTACACCGCCGACGCGATGAAACCCACGAATCGTGCAAATCAACGCACCATGGGTACACAAACGATGTTCGAGACGTATCCTGGAAGTCAAAACAACAACTCGAAATACCCGAAAGTTGTTTCGTTCAAGAACGAACGCGAGCAAAGCTTTGTGAAAGATTCCGCGCCGGGCAACAGATACGAGCACGTCAAAGCTGAAAACGAAAAATTACGCCAAGAACTCGAAAAACAAACGAAGGTTTTGCACGAAAAGTTCGAAATGCAACTGAGAGCGGCGGAAGTTGCGGAGCGCAAGTTGAATGACGAAAGACAGAGACGCGCGCGAGAAATTGAGTTGAGAGAAAAAGCGTCGAACGATTTGAAGAGAGAACACGAACGCGAGATGGCGGAGATGATTGAATCCTACGACGCGTTATACGGTGGTCGCAATAACAACAGCATCAGCAAGAACAATAAAGCGAACGATTCGAGCCTTAATAAGTATGCGAGCAAACCGAGCCCTCCGAAGAAAATGTCCTCCACGTCCTCGGTGATGAAGAAACGAAGAGACGAAATTGTCTCGAGTCTCCGTTCGCCGCGGGACCCTCGTGTGCGCGAGGATACCTATCGTAACAACGAATACATGCAGCAGCAGCAGCAACAACAACAACAACAAAACAACAACAGCGACAAGCTTTCCTCTATTTTGAATCCCAGGGAGCGCTCGTCGCCGTTATCTCCTGACAAGGATGACGCGATGACGTTTGAGAAGATGGCTTCGATTCGCGAGGATTACATCAAGCAACCGCACCATCGAACGACTGGTCGACCACAAAGAGAAAAGACATCGCCTCCACCAAACAATTTTGCCATGCTCAGACCTTCTTCCATGAATACGTTAGACTCGTACGGGGAAGAGGAAAGAAGAAGTAAGAATACGAACGCGGACGAGTACGAGGACGCGGACGATATGTTTTTATCTCCGACGAAGACGTTTTCGGAATCCGAGAATCAATCGTTTCGCGACGCTTCGTCGGCCTTAGGGACGCCGGCATCCTCGTCGGCGGCGAGAAGTACCGCTAAAGGATACTTCAAACGCGGTGGACCTAATGGAAGTAATAATACTAATCCTCCTCCTGCTTCTTCTTCTTCTGTTGCTGCGAATTCTTCTCCTCCTCAAAGCAAAGTTACGCCGAAAGGTTTCACGCCGAGAGGCGAACAGCTCACTTTGAGCGCGTTCAACGAATACGCGAATGCCGGGAAAAAGCAAAGTCGAACAATGGGAACGAGCATGCGAGAAGACGAATTCGACGATATCGTTGGAAATGACTACGATGATAAAGACGTCAACGTCAAGAAATCGTCGAAAGGACGGGATTTGGTATCTTCTCTCCCGTCGCGTTTGTTCTCCGCGAGCTCGAACGAGATGAACAAATCAGCTTCTGAAGACGACGAGGACGACGACAGAGAAGAAGAAGAAGGAGAAGAAGTTGAAGAAGAAGAAGAAGACGATTGGGGTCTCGCCATTCCAAAGAAACCGCACCATCTCACCACCACCGGCGGCAAAAAGAACAACGCCATTACCAAAGACGAACTCGAACTCTCTCGATCCGATTGGGACGACTTGTTGGGTAAAAAGAACTCTCATCCAAAGGGCGACGGTACCACCGCCGCTTTCAGAGGTGCCCGCCGAGACTTACGATTCTCCGAGTCTCAACAAAGCGCACCGCCTGCGAAAACGAAAACCATGGTCGTCGCAGAACTGGTCGTCCAAGGATGGTCCAAAAACGAAGCGTTATTCGCGTTAGAGAAAGTCGGCGAAAACGACGTCAACAAGTGCGCCGAGTGGCTCATTCGACGCAATCATTAATTAGCGGTAAGTGTGTACATACTCACATCACGTGTGTGTATATAGGTAGATTTGTGTAATATATTCTAGTATTTATAGACTTTAGCGCGGCAATGGTGCGAACACAGTTGTTCTTTTCCTTTTCGTTTTGGCGCTGGCGTTTGTCTTTTCATTTTTCTCTCGTATTTCTGTTGTTGTTTTGGAGAAACAAATCATCACAAATTCAGAAGACGCACGCGCACGTCGTTAGAAGAAGTTTAGCAAAGATGATGATCAAAGTGAAAACCTTAACCGGCAAAGAGGTGGAACTCGACGTCGAAGTCTCCGATACCATCGTTCGAATCAAAGAGCGCATGGAAGAGAAGGAAGGCATTCCTCCGATACAACAGAGGTTGATTTTCGGCGGGAAGCAAATGCACGACGAGAAAACGGCGAAGGATTACAACATCGAAGGTGGAAGCGTGATTCACATGGTTTTGGCGCTCAGAGGTGGAGGATGTGTTTAGAAGAAGATCATATATGATCGCAGATAGTAGAAAATAGTATAAGAATAATAATAATATTAAAGCGAGAGACAAGAAGAGAAACGAGAAGAGAAACAACGAGGAGAGAAAGAGAGAATCAAATCTCAGTAAAGCAGAAGAGAGCAGAAAAGAGAAATTTTCAAGTGCCCATTTAAAAGTTTTCGTGTGAAAAGGTGACTTGAAATGGTGTGTTCGTTGACTCTTGGGCGGCGGAGTTGAACGCCGCCGACGAAAAGCGCGCTTCGGTTCTTTCTTTTTTTAAATTGCTACAAACTTACTTACAATCGTGTACGAATACCTAATATAATATGTATACTTAACTCTCTCTTATTCTCTCGTTGGCTACTTTTCTCTCTTTCTCTCTTCGTCGTCTTCGTCGCTCTTTCGCATATACCACGTCGATAGTAATTATCTGTGCAATCGAAAGAAAGTGCTTCTAAGAAACACCTCCTCCTCGCCGATATCCGGGTTTGCCATCACTCTCTCCATCTCTTTAATCGTCGCCGGCATGCACGAGATGTCCAACTGTACCTGGTACGCGTCCGGGTACCCTTTAATGTTGTACATGTTGTTTTGTAACCCGCGTTCCGTGACTTCGAACGAAGAGCCTTCGTCTTGGGCGACTAACGTGCGTAATTTATCCATTTGTACTTGTTTGATGGAATCTTCCACGTCCGGTCGCAACAAAACCATGCCTTCGTAGTTCTTCAGGGACGTCTTCTTCACGGACATGGCGGAGACGTTTAATTTCCCTCCCGTTTGTCTTCTGTTCGAGACAGACGAGGCACCTGTTGTGTTTAATAGTATTCATATAAAGTAATACCGAAGAAGAAGAAGAATTGGTTCGTCAGCGGGTTTTTCTCTCTCGTTTTTATCCAAAAAATCACTCGAATTCCTCCCTCGAAAACGGCGCGTTTGAACGCGTTCGAGATCGGATTTCGCTCGCGGAATTCGGCCAAAAGCGTCGAAAACACCGTTTAGCTTGCAATTCAAACGCGTTCTCTCATCTCTTCCCTTCGCATCTTACTCTCTCTTCCCTCATTTTCAGGAAATCATCATCGCGCGCCGGCGAAAAAACACTCTCTCAAATTAGTACGCGCATAAACAATAAAAAAACAAAACTTAAACTCTCGCGAAATTCGTACCTCTCGCGCTGCTCGCGATTCGAACGCCGTGAATGAAACTCGACGAGTTAGAAGTCGTCGTCGTTGCGTGCATCATTTTCAGATTTATTTATGTGCGTGTGTATTGTGTGTGTGTGTGTGTAGACTACGAAATGCCTTTTTTTTCTGTTGTTTGTTCTTCAGGTTTTTTCCTTGTTTTTTGCTCTCGTCGACGAACAATTTTTTTTTTCGAGGTCGAGGGAAAAATTCGATCGTTCCTTTCGTTCCTTTGCAGAGAGGAAGAATGCATCACACCGAAAGACGAAGACAAAGAAGACGAAGAAGACAAAGAATCGAAGAAGAGGAGCGCTGAGTCGTTTTGTTCTCGTTCCGTCTCCAGGTCTCTCTCTTCATCTCTCTCCGCAGGCGCTAAAAGAGAGAGAGAGTGGTGTTTTTTTTTTCAAAGAGTAAAAGCTTCTTCCTCTCGCGAGATAAAAATTCATCGGGTTTCCTCTCGTCGTTGTCATCGTCATCATCATGGCGGCTTCTTCAACGTCGTCGTCGTTTACGTCGTCATTTTTCGCGCAAAACAGGAGCAGAGGAGGGAAAGGAAGCGCTTATTTCAGGGAAAGCATCGAAACTCGCACTTCTCAGACGACGACGACGACGAAGAAACAACAAAAGCGGAAAAAGAGGGTTGGGGTGGTTGTTCGGGCGGCGGCTGAAAAAGGTGCTTTTTTATGCAAAAGAAGAAAAAACGCACCGCCAGCGATGATACTAAGAACTGAAACAAATCACTTTAACAACCAATACCGCGGGAGAGGCGCGTTGCAAATCTTATGTGCGAAGAAAGGAAAAGGACCGCGAAATCTCCCGATGGATAGAGAATACATGTTCGACCCTCGAATTCCTCGGTTGAAGAAAGGGCACAAAGTCCGAACGACGGAAGATTTCGAGGAAAACCACAAGGCGTACTTCGACCAAGAACCCGGCGAAGTGCACGAGTTGATGTCGTACGAAAGGCCGCAGATGATTTTTCCGGAGTTGCCGCCGAAATTGACCGGCGGAGCCAGAGTGATTCCGCCCAGGGTGTTTAGCAAGTGGTTAGACCCGTTCATAATGGATTATTGGACCGTGCCGAGGATATTGAAGGCGCAAAGGATTTGGGATTTCGAGAAGGATTGTAAAGAGGTGGACGCGTTGTTGGAGAGGATCGATATCACCAAGAGGCGAACGAAGAAGAAGAATTACGAATTGTACGCGCCGGATTGGATGAAGGAACAAGACACGAAACTGTTAGATATGTTGAAGAAAAATAAAGGGTTCGAGAAGATGTTGAAATCGGAGAAGAGACGGTTGTTGGCGAAATTTAGAGCGCAAGAGAGGACGTATCCGGAACGGTTTCAATCCGAAATGAAATGGGGGAAACGATTGTGGATGCGAAAGTTTCCGGATTGGTTGGATCAGGCGGAAAAACCGGAGTACATCGAAGAGCTCATCGATTACTCGCAATTGATGAGAGATTTGCAAAATCAACGCATCTCTAGGATTAAAATTTACGAGGAAGGCAAAGTGGCAATTTGCGAGTACGAAGACGAGAAACACCGCTTAAATTACGATCGGGAATCGTACGGGGTGAAGAAGTGTAATTTGCCCGGCGACGCGTGGGACGATTTAGTCATTCGCTGCCAAAAAGCGTCCGTCACGCCCGATTTCGTCGATTTCGACGTTTGGGAGACGAATCCGTCCAGTTGTCAGCTGTTCATGCACCGCTCGCCGTTGTATTTCGGAAGCTTGTTACAAACGACGTTACCGTGGTACGGATCGATGGCCTTTTTGACGGCGATTGCGATGTCGAGAAAGAAACCAGAACATTGGGCGGTTTTTCAAGGGAACCCGGCTGGTAAATCGGAAACGAAAAAGTACAAACCGCCGGATTCTTTGAAGAAGGATAAAAAGTCAAAGTTGGCGAGACAACTCGGCATTTCCACATACGTCTTAGACCAAATCATCTCCGGGAAAAAGACGTTGCAACAAGTTCAAAAAATGAGTAAAGAGGAACAAAACGAAGAGTCAAAGAACCCGTTCGTGGCCATGACTAAATCAAAAGCGAAGAAAATCTCCAGGCGCATGTCCAAAGTGCGCTTTAACGACGTCGCCGGATTGGACGAAGCCGTGCACGAGTTTCAAGAGGTTATCGACATCATGAACGGCGATCCGAGATTTGAGGGCCAAATCGTGGACCCACCGAAAGGTATTTTGTTAGAAGGCCCACCAGGTACTGGGAAGACGCTGTTAGCTAAAGCTGTCGCGGGAGAGGCGATGATGCCGTTCTTTTACGCCAATGGCTCGGAGTTTGTCGAGATGTTTGTCGGCGTCGCGGCGAGCCGCGTGAGAGATTTGTTCAAAAGAGCTCGAGACGTCGCGCCGGCGATTATTTTCATCGACGAATTAGACACTTTGGGAAAATCGAGAGCGTTTTACGACATGTCCGACCCAGCCTCGCAAGAACGCGCGCAAGGTTTGATGCAATTGTTGGTTGAAATGGACGGTTTCGATCCGAACCAAACGCCGATTTTGATCATCGGCGCGACAAACTTGGCGTCGAATTTAGACCCGGCGTTGTTGCGTTCTGGACGCTTCGATCGCTCTTTTCGAGTCGGGAATCCCAAACGGTCCGAAGATCGCTTAAAGATTCTCAAAGTGCACGCGAAAAAATTGAACGTGAACCACGACAACGACGACGCATTTTTGAAGAGAGTTTCGGAAATCACTGAGGATTATTCCGGCGCCGATTTAGCCAACTTGTTGAACGAAGGTGCTATTTTATCCGTTCGAAGAGATAAAGAGTTCATGGACATAGAAGATATCGAAGCCGTGATTGAAAAGCAAGTGGTTGGCTTAGTCGGCGCGCCGTTGCCGCACAGTTGGGGTAAAGAACACTTGGCGATTTTAGAGGCATCGAGAGCGGTGATTTGCTCGAGTAGACCACAGTTAACTCCTGAGTTGATTCAAGTCACGTTAAAACCGAGAGGTGAAGCGGTGTCATCCTTGTTATACGTCAACGAACCCGACCACGTGACGCAAGCGAAATTGTACGCGCAAGGTCCGGATACCATCGAGTATTACGTCGAGTGTGCGGCGTTGATAATTTGCGGTCGCGTCGCGGAGAGAGTGTTCTTCGGCGAAGACGACGTCTCGTTGGCGACCACACCAGATGTCATTTACGCGCAAGACTACATCTCTCGAATTGTCAACGATACTGGCATTACGTATGTACGAGATGGTAAAGTTCGCCCGCACTTTGACCCGGCCATAACGGAAGGTTTTAGATTGGACAAACTCTACGGCAAAGACGACCAACAATTAATGTTGAAAGCGGCGATGAAACGAGCGGAACAGTTGGTCAGAGAGTACGCTCCGGTGATTAAGCAAGTTGCCTCGGAGTTGTTGGTGGACGACAGAGTCTATGGCACGCGCGTCAGAGAGTTGATTGAGAAATTCGACGGCAAACGAGACGATGTTTCCGTTATCCCGACGTTGGTCGACACGTACCCGGAGAGCAAAGTCCAAGAGGTGACATTGGAAAAACCGGAGCCGTGGGTTAAAGAAGGCACGAAAACTCGAACGAAAAAAGAAGGCGAAGGCGAACCGAACTTGTTCGATTTGGAAATTGGCGCTCGACACTGGCTCAACGCCGCCACGGGTGGTTTCTACGAAAAAGAGGAGAACGTCGACAGCGCGTTTGATGAGAGCAGAGATTTCGTGACGACGTTTGAAACCCCCGAAAACAACTACCGCAAAAACTGGACGGCGTTTGAAATCAAGCATCAATTGTATACGGTTCCTACGATTAAAGAGGTGATGGCGTTTTGGGTGGACGAACTCAACGGCGTCCACGACGATTGGCCGGACGAGTGGTTACCGAAATGGTTGCAGCTGGACCTGGTGAAATACGGCGGCGTCGGAAAACCGTTGGAGTGTTATCGACAAATGCAAAGAGACCGAATCGCGCACGGTGGCGGCGAAGAAGGCTTTAAAGCTGTCATGAAAAAGTACCATGCCGGAGAGTACGATAAGGATTGGCGCGGTTTGTCCGAGAAGGAACAAACGAGAAAGAAGGAAATCGAAGCCGTTGGGATCAAAACGGACGAGAAGCCGTTCGGAAGTTGGCAACCGTTTGACGACGACAACAATGCTTCGGGGAAACGACCGTTATATGCCCCGCCCGGGACGGGGAGGTTGAATGATCCGAAAGACGTGGGACCGGTTTCTGATGATGGATATATGTCTCCTAGCGAAGAAAAAAAAGAAGAAGCTTCTTCTTCTGATACTACTACTACAACTCCAACTATTATTCCAACTACGGCTAACGAAGGAGAAGAAGAAGATTTCATCAAGAAAGCGTGGCAGTCGCAGCTCGGGTCTAGTGAAGTTTCTCCTCGAGAAGAGAGAGGAACAAATAGTATGTCGTCGTCACCTTTGGGTTCCGGCGTCACCGAACCGAGCGTTTCGAGAGAAGTTTCAACCGCTTGGCAAAAGCAAGGTTTCGATTGCACGAAAATCGATCGCGTTTAGTAATAACAATAGTGTTGTATGAAAGCTTCGGCTACTTCAGTGTACAGCGCATACTCTAAAAAATATTCTATCTATCTAAATCGTTTGCGTAAACGCTGCCGAGAGAGGGTAAACTCGGGGCGATTGCGCACTTCAACGCAAAGTTTGCGGAGTACTTCAATCGCACCTCTTCATCTTCTCCTCTTCCTCCTCCTCCCGAGAAGCTCATCTTCAAAAGCTCAAACGTGGTCAACTCACCTTCTTCAGGTGGCATCGTTCTCAACGCCATGCGCTCAAATTCGTCCCAGGTTAGGAAATCTTTCATGTGTTTGCTCTTCCACCTTTTTGCGATTTCTTTCGTGCACAAAGCGCGTTTCTTTGCGTCCTTACACTTTGGCGCCAGATGTTCAAACGCGAATTTTAACTCTCGTTCGATGGCATGTTTTGATAACACAACTTCCCTCGCGAGCAGGCGCAACGTCTCGTCGTTTTCACCGGTTTCGTTATCTTCGCGAATGATGCGTTCATCGTTTTTCGCTTCGTCTATTCGTGAAAGCAAACGATCGGCGATGTCGACGCGAAACGCGTTCGCGGATTCAAAGTGTCCGAGTTGCGCGGCGACGGTTGACAACGCGGCGTCGTTAGACCACGCAATGGCGGAACCGACTATTTGTAACAAAACGCGGCCTTCCGAAGTGATATCATCGTCCGCTTTGAGATTGCGCGAGTGAATAACGGCGCGTTTGATTTCCGCTTCCAGTTCGCGCTGGTAGTGAACTTTCCGTTCCGAGTTGGCTGGTTCCATCGCGACGTGCGCGAGGAGACAGTTGACGCGAAGTTCAGGGTTGACGATGCGTTTTTGAAACGTCGCGGATGCTTTTTGGTTGTGGTACGCGATGTCAAAGAGCTTGTTCGTGTTGAATGCTGTTTTGCTGTTTTCGCTGTTTTGATCGCTCGACCGAGGCGAGACGGAGGGCGAGATGTTCGTATTGAAGCTAGTGTTTCCACCGGGTCCAACGTTGCGAGTGTGGTTATAACTCAATGCGTTTGTGCGACCTTCCTCGCCGAGCGCCCAAAACAACGTCGGCAATGCAATCGAAAGACTTCGCGGGATGTTGTTTTGTTTGAGTTGATTCTCAAAATCTTCTCCAACGTCTTTGTTGTTCTCATCGTCTTGCTTCGTGGCGCTACGCCTACCTTCGATGTTGCTCTCGCTCTTAGTCGTCTTTTCCACATCTTTACTATCCCTCTTCCCAAACAAGATATCCTCCTCGCTCGATCCTACGTTCAAAGCGCGCACGAGCGAACCAACTGTGCGCATGTGCACGGAGACAGATTGCGTTTTTGGCGCGTTCGTGCGATCTCTCGTGCGTCCATTGGCGCGTTTCGCTTCGAATAGGTGGTGGTTTTGACCACTACTACCACCTTTACTTTCGTTGTTAGAGAACGTATCATTTTTCTTCATTGGCGAATCCGTCGGCGTCCTAAATGCATCGCCAACGCTCAAGTCTCCTTCCTGTTTGAATGCGTTATGATTACCCTCCTCGAACGCTTTGATTGCATTTTCCATGCGTTGCCACTTTGGAATATTTTCGTTTTCGCTCGTATCGCGCTCATTGTCAAACTGTTCGCTACTCGGAGAATCTGAACAACACGTTCGCGCCAAATTATCGACAAACTCTTTGATGAACTCAGAATCGGCGAGCTTCGGTTCAAACTGCGCATCGTTTTCGATGCCCTCGAATTGTTCTCGAGTAATCTCTTCCTCGGTCCCATCATCTCTTATGATCACCACGGTTGTCGATGCTGAAGCAGAAACTTCGGCGTCGAGGAGTTCATCGCACGCCTTCAAACACGCGACACCTTCCTTGGACGACCAAGCGATAATATTCGCGCGCGCAATTCGCGCTGTCTGAACGGCCACTTCGATATCTCTATCGCGCGAGCGTTTCAAACATTCTCTGGCGTCCGCACGAAACGACTTTTCTGCGGCAAAATTGTTGTTACTGCTGCGCAGTGTTTGTTGCTTACTCCCGCTGTGTGAGGGCGACCCCCCGAGTGATCCGGCGCGAGATCCAGCGCGAGAGCCCCATCTGGAAAACGTCGCCGCCGGCGAAGACGGCTCGGAATCGAATCCGTTCGCTCCAAAATCCCAAGCATCCATTGTTTCGAGTAAATGCTCCGTAGCACGTACGTGCCAGGAACGTAAGCACGCGTCGCAAAACCTTGCGAGCATTTTGTACCGTTTCTGCGGTGAGTCCGAATCCGACCGAACGGCAAAGTAATACATGGCTGCTGCAGTATCGCCCCGTCTCGCATTTAAAGCACGTTCGCACGCGTGTAACGCCATCTCGGACGCATCTAAAGCTAAAGCATCCGCTAACTCCCTCGCTCTCGAGATTCGACCGCTCAATGCGAGTTTCTCGTACAAGTCGAAAACCGATGCGGTTGGAGTGATTTCAAACACGCGACTCGTCGTCCAGCACACGACGCCTTCAAGAATGATTGAATTACGTCCGATGTCTTCTCCGTCCTCGTCAACGTCATCATCATCATTGTCATCATCATCACCATCTGCGCGTATATCTGCTGCTAGATCAATCGCCAATTCGTACTTGGACGAACGCACCGGGATGCCTCTGACTAATCCTTTGATGGCGCCGTACTCCACCGGCAAGACGATTTTCTGCACCAAGGTATTCGTCGCCCGACTGATGACTGCGATCGACCGAGAGGACATGACGAAGAATGCAAAAGCGTCGACAATGTACGCGAATCGAGGCGAACTATAATTTGGCGTTCGAATAGACGCAATAACTTTTGAATCAGAAACTTTCGCATCATAAATGTCTACTCGACCGTCGGCGAAGGAGGAAACGACGAACGATTTGCCGCCGTGTTCGAGCGTCGAGTGACCGGTAAAGTTCTCCGGACGCGACACCAACACGCCACCTTGAAAATCCGGAGAATTCGCCCCACTCTCGTGCGTTTCGTAACCGTCGTGTCCGAATCGACTGCCGACTTTCTCCGGTCCAGAAAACAAAATGTTTTGTTCCGGTACGCAGGAAATTTCATCGATTCGCGCCGAGTAGGTTTCTAAATCCAACGTTTGAAAGTACGTGTCTACGTCTTTGTAAGTGTTGAACTCGTCGTCCATATCGTCGTCTTCATCGACATTTTCTCTATACTCGTTGTCATAATTTTCCTCGTAGTTCTCGTTAATGGACATTCGCGATTCGCGGAATTTTTGTCGCATGGAGTTCACCCGATCCATAGTGCGGATGATATTACCGTGTTCATCTCGTTCTCTCGCGACGCGTTTGGAGAGTAACAAGAAAGTGCTGCTCGAGCTCGCCATTTTGCTATTTGCTTTGTCACCAGTCGTCGTCGCCGATGAGAAATCACTCGTCAAGGATTCTTCGCTATTGTAATACTTTTGCGATTGCTGTTTGAGAATCTCGTGCACGCGTCTATCGTCGATAGCCTCTACGAGCTGGAGTTTTTTCAACGGGTTACACTTCGTAGGGATCGTCATGAGTAATTCGCCACTTTCAACGTCCCACAAGCGTACCACTCCGGTAGAGTCGCCGCAAATTGCTATTTCTTTGTTGTCCTTAGCTCTCCGCCACCAAACAACCGAACGCGCTTTTGCCGGTTGTCGTTGATTCTCGTTTCTACTATCCACACCAGCACTCTTTTTCGAATCTTCCGCGAGCACGCGAATGGCTTCTTTCATTTTAAACGTTTCGGGCGTTTTCGCTAAATTATCACTATTTCTTCTATTCGTTTCGGAATCTTCGTCGGAATCATTTTCTTTGCGTCTCTCTTCATCCACGGCGGGCATGAATTTTGGATTCAAAGTCGTACCCAAATCGACGATGTAGCATTTACCCGATACCGTGCCAACGAGCGCGCGACCGCCAAACGGTGCTAATGCGATGCACGTTACTTCATTCTCTTCGCCGGGATACCACGGTAAAGCTGCCGTCGTCGGTTTGAGCACCATCTCCCGGTATCCGCCAATTGATCGAACCAGTAAAAAAGTCTCCACAATTTCCTTGTGCGAAATTTCAATCTTTGGAGCGAGCACGCGAACGTTCTGTTGCTGTTGATAATCTCGATGATCTTGACTTTGTCTCGCCGGGAAAGATGTCGAATCGCTCGTCACGACGACCACTTTCTTCTTGTTCTTGAATTTTTGCGCTATGCCTTTTGTGGAAGATGACGTTGAAGACACCATTTCGTGTTGAAACTGTGGAGTCGTTCGTGTCGTCGTCTCTGTTGATTTAGACACGCACGCGCTCACTAATATAAATCTCGAGGTTGCAAATTTTGGGTTCGTGTGTACGTCTTCATACGCCGCAGCAACTGCGCATAACTCTCGCGGTTTTCTGTGCACCTCCTTCACCGTGGAAGGTTCCGTAGGATACTTCTCGTTCGCAGTCGACCCTTCTGCTCCTCCTCTCGACGACGCAGATCCATCCGTGATGCGATTATCGGTGCGATAATTTGTCCATCCCAAAAAGTTTGTAAAGTTCATCGCGATATCTACCACCGATTTATTCGCGCCAGAGTGATACCCGCTCCCTTCAAACGGCGACGGATGATGTTTCCGATGATGTTGCCCGCTTCTCTCCGAAAGCATCGTTGAGCTCGTATTGGATTCCCACCCGCTGCTCCCACTCGCTGGTGAAATCGCTCCCGACCTGTATCCATCTTGTTGTTGCTGTTGCTGTTGTAACTGTCTTTGTCTCTGCTGCGCTTGTTGCAACTTTGACTGCTGATTTTGCGTCGAAGTCGCCCCCGTCGTCCCGGCACTCACAACACCAATCCGTCTCTCCAAAGTAAACAACTGCACATTCAATGCAAACCTACTCGCCTCTCCCCCTTCCTCTCCTCGCGAGCGATTCAAACTCTCCTGATAATCCTCTCTCGCAATGTCCACAAAATTCGCGCGCAACTGATATCTGTAAAAGTCATTGCCTCTTTGGTCCAATTCTCCTCTGCTAAATCCTCCTGTTAGGTGATCGTCCTCGTCGTCTCCTTTGTGTCCTCCAACCGTGTTTTTCTTTTGCGCGTGGAAGAAATCTTCCAACAGGACCGGTTGCGCGTGTAACTCCGTGCCAATTCGAGGCGTGCTGCGTTTGAAAGGGAGAAAAAGAGAGAGAGAGAGAGAGAGAATTTGTGTGAGTCATTCGGGGAAGAAATTTGCAATTGATTTGCTCTTACATCGGCGGTCGCGGCGGTTTGTGCGACAACAATCGCGGCGGCGACTTGTATATGTTGTCTCTGTTACTGGAAGACATGTTTAGTATTTACAATTTGTCATCGCGTTCTTGTCGTGAGCGTTCGGTATATCTTAAAGCGTAAAACGCCTCTAATTTTATGGTGTTTTCTAAAGCGCTATTTGAGCTAAAACTATCCACCAATATGCGTGCGTAGTACGCTACTGTTTGACGTTGAAAGTCACGACGGCTAACGCGCCTACGATTCGTTCTATGAGCGCTGGTTCGTGACACGATAACGCGAAGACGAGATCTTTAAACTCCTTTTCCGTTAATACTAACGAGGCGTCGATATCTTTTCTTCTTCGTAACCGATTTTCGTTCATAGCGTGTTGACGCTTGGAGGAGGAGGCGGAAAGAAGCGCGAGCGTAGTATCCGTCGAATCACGACCGAGTCTAGCGCAGCACAACAAGAAGGTTTTCGAGGCGTCGCGAAACGGCTTTGGGAACAAATGATGCGTTTGTGGAGTCCATACTAATGGCGAAGCAATCGACCAACAGGACGTCAACCGCCCCGCACTGGAAAACAGGCAGATTGTAGCGTCTTCGGCGCACTTGGAGGCGCTCAGATACGCGCGATCGGCGACGACAAAATTGACCGAACCAGTCGACGCGAGAGACTTGGGGTCGTGAGCTGCACTCAATGTTTTCAATACGACGCCCGTTCTTGGAAGGACGATGCTCACGTCGCCGTTGACGTGTGCGAAGAAGATGTAAGATGAGCTCACCGGCGACGAGGTCATCGAATCCAGATCGATTGGACTCGTGACGATTGAGTCTTCCAAATATACGCGATGCGTCTCCTCCGCTTGAACGAATTTTTTCAATCCTGTTTTTCTGCTCGTTGCAATTTTGACGTCGTACATCACTATGCGAACAACGCTGTCTCGTTTCATCACGTGTCGCGCCATCCCTCGTTTCAAATGTAACGCGTTTAAGTGCGCGCTGTCCTCGGAAAACGCCACGCAGAGTTTCGGATGCGCGTGTTCGGAATCTTTCCTCGTCGCTGGTAACGCGCATAATCCGCCTATATACTGATCTAATCCTCTCGTCACCTGAGGGAGAGATTTAGCGTGCAAACTCGCCGTGTATTCGTCCTCGACAACTTGGAACAACTCGATGCGTTTCCTATCTCTCGTTCTCGCAAAGACGGCGCACCACCCTTCCTCCATCTCTATCGAAACCTGCGCAACGACTGGCCAAACTTTCGGTTCACACGGCTGATTTTCCAAACGCTTTCCCTCGTAAACAATATCCCCAGATTCTGCGTCTACTAGCCAACTCTCCGCGAAATTCCGCGCTCCGCACGTCGTGACCACGAGCGTTCTCGATCGGCGGCCGCGTAAATGTAAACACGCGATCGACGCGCTCATCTGACGACGACCCCGAGCGAGCGTCTCGATCCGCCAAATTTCTGCAAAGTGTGAAACCATCTTCCCGTCTTCCTCTCCGTACACCGCCTCAAACGCTATGACTTGCACTCCGTCTCTCTCCGCGCTGCTTCCGCACGCGACGGCAAAAATCACATCTCCAGAGATGTCCACGCAGGAGAAATAAAAATCCCCCCCCAAACTCCCTTTGCTTGTCTCGAAATACGCGCGAACGTGCGTCCCACCGCTCGTTTTATCGTAAATATCTACGCCAGGGCACGGAATCTTCTTCGTCTTCATCTCCAGGGTGCTGTTGCTCTCGTCCTCGTCATTATCGCGCACCACCCCTAAGCGTCTTAGGGAAGTCGAATTGGATAAAACCACCCACTTATGATTGACGCAGACGCTCGTCACGACTCCATCAAAATCATCATCGGGGCCTCTGTTGCCGTCAAAATGTTCTGACGACGACGCAAAGGGTTGGAGTAAACATCCGCTTCTCTCTAAAGAGAAGTCCGACGGTTCCTCGTATCCCCTAAACGATGACATTTTGTTTTCTGGGGAAATGTCAGACAAATCCAAATCCACATTACGCGTTCTCCGGTCGTCGTTTCCGTCGTCTGCATCATGCCTCTGCCCAAAAACAGATCAGGAGGAGGAATAGGAGGACGAGGAGGACGACCACAAAGGAAAAAAACGTTCAAGAACAACGCGAAAGGCGAGAGGAATACCAAAAGACGCGAGAAAGGAGGAGGCAAAGGAAGCACCACCTTTACGAAATTCATCCGCGCGTTCGTCGCGACCGCGTTCGTCTCTTGCGCTTTTATCTTCCAGAAAGAGGAGAAAAAGAGGAAACAGGAGGAAGAGCATGTGCGCAATCGATTGCGCTCGAAACCGATGTCAATCACGGAACACGGCGCCTGCCGAATGGACTGTCGCTTCGTCTCCAAGAAAGATATCAAAGACGCCTTGAAAGAAGGTCGGTTATCCAAACGACACTCCTCCTTCGACCAAAACAAGTTCGCATTCGAAAAAGGTCGCGTTCGAGCGATATTCGCAGAAAACGAGGGAAACGAGACCGTCAGTGTAGTGACAGTGATTGACGTGGAGACCGATCATCCGTGCGGGCCGTGTTAGAGAGTAGCGGAAGATCCCGCTCGTCTTTCGACGCCGGACGAAGAGTTCGTTCGCCTTGGAGCGGCGCGGTCGCGTCGTTCGAGCGATATTCGCAGAAAACGAGGAAAACGAGACAAAAGTCAGTTTGGTGACGGTGATTGACGTGGAATGCGATCATCGGGCCGTGTGTGATGATACAAGAGAGAGTTTTAGACTATAGCAAAGAGCGCTTTAGAGCAGATAGTATGTGTAAAGTCCCCCAATTAAATTAGGTGTGAAAAGCTGATACACTTTTTCTTCATTTCCTCCGCGGTGTACGCGACGCGCGTGTATACATCAAAACAAATAGAACAGAGATGCAGGACATCGCGTCGCTCTCGAAAACGCTCACTGACCAATCGTTACCGATCCAAGACCGGTTTCGAGCGCTGTTCACGTTGCGTTCGCTGGAAACGAACCAAGCGGCGGTCCAAGCGTTGATCGACGCCTTGGCGGCGGATTCTTCTTCTTTGGATGATGATGATGATGATGGTGATATAAATGATGCGCATCAAAAGAGATCCCCCACACTTTCATCGTTACACGCGGACGCGTTGTTCAGACACGAAGTCGCGTTCGCTCTCGGACAAATGCGTGCGAAAGCGGCCACTGCGACCCTGATTTCAGTGCTGAAGAACCAAAGGGAACACGGGATGACGAGGCACGAGTGCGCGGAGGCGCTCGGGGCGATCGCGGACGAGACGTCGCTCGAAGTTCTGAGAGATATGCGAGAGGATTCGAAACACCGGGAAGTGAGGGAAACGGCGAGTTTAGCGCTGAGGAGAGTGGAATATATGGTTGGATCCCGGGATGAAAGTACCGCTACGAGTACTACCACCGCTACTAATACTACTACTTTTAATAATAGCACGGGCGCGATCGTTGGGAGTAAGAAAGAGAGCATTGGAAAAGTCGCAGCAGTAAATGAAGAACAAGAAGAAGAATTCGCGTATTCGGTGGATCCGGTGCCGGCGATGGACGAATCCATCGAAACGGAAACTTTAGCCGCGATAATTTTAGACGACGCCGCGGACATTTGGGACCGATACGCCGCCATGTTTGCCTTGCGGAACCGAGCGCAAAAGACGTTCGGTTTGGTTAAAAAAACGCAAGAAAACGAACAGTTAGTCCAGCTCTGTTCCTCCACGCTCGGCAAAACCTTGCGCTCGGAAACGGTCCAATCCGCGTTGCTCAAACACGAAATCTGTTACGTCCTCGGTCAACTCCGAGAAGACGACGACAACGAAATCGCGCGCAAAGCTCTGTTTGAATGTTTGGAAGACCCGAACGAACACGCCATGGTGCGCCACGAAGCCGCCGAGGCCATCGGCTCGCGAGGTGGCCGAGGCGCCGAGGCGCTTCTGCGTAAATATTTATCCTGCGAGGATCGAATCGTTAGCGAAAGTTGCGAAGTCGCGTTGGACATGTTGAAAGAAAACGAGGAAGGGTTCGTCGCCTTGGAGTAGTATACAGTTTTAGTTTTAGTTTTACACGTTTTAGTTTTAGTTTTAGTAGTAGTAGTAACAATGATAACCTTTCGTCCGTCGTCGATTTTGCGCTATTTTGCGTCTACTTTTCCTCAGTCAGTACATTTCCTCACTCCAATTCGCTCTCGAAAGAAACGAACAAACACAACAAATACAATGGATCCAACACCGCAGCGACAACACCAACAGAACCAACACCCAAAACCTCTGGCGCACAAAAAGCTCCCCCCCGAGGTCAACAGAATCCTTTACGTCCGCAACTTACCCTTCAACATCACCGACGAGGACATGTACGACATTTTCGGGAAGTACGGCGCGATTCGTCAAATACGGATCGGTCAAACTCGCGATACCAAAGGTACCGCGTACGTCGTGTACGAGGACATTTACGACGCCAAAGCCGCGTTGGAGAAGTTGAGCGGTTTTAACGTCGCGAATCGATATTTGATCGTTTTGTACTTCAACTTGAGTAAATTCGCGCAGAAGCAATTGGAGAAAGAGGAGGAGAATTTACGAAGATTGCAGAAGAAAGAAGGCGTGAGTGGTGAACAAACGCGGGAATAACGACAAAAGTCGGACGAAAGAGAAGAGTAGCGGAGAGTAGCGGAGTCACGATAGCGTAGAATTTAAGAGCATTTTGTAACGATAGAAAGAGAGTAGCGCAGAGAAAAGCTGAAAACACCTAATTAATCCTCACTACGAATCTCCCCTAAAGATGGCTTTAAAGAAGAAGAAGAAGAAGAAGAAGACGAAGAGTTCTCACGGGAATATTACTACTCATAATAACAACAACAACGAGGACAAAGACGACAACGACAGCAACGCGTTCTTTTCGCGCATTCGACGCATCAAAAGCAGATGGAATCAACGACGAAATTCATCGACTTTTAAGGAAGATTTCGTCGCGTTTTGTTCCAACAAAACCACCACAAAGCGGGATGATACCGATGATAACGATGATCAAAACGAGAAGTTGTTCTTAGTAGACGACGTCGTTTCTCAGGAATCCATCTCGGACCAGACGTACGCGATGAGTCGCGCGTACAAAATCGATCGATTGGGCGCGAAATTGGCGTTGGATTTAGCCTTGGGAAAGCAAACGGAAGTGAGACGAGTGTTCGAAGCGCTCAGAGGAGGAGAATCGAAAGGAAAAGAGGACGACGACGAGGAGGATGAAGAAGAAGAGGAACGGACGATGTTTGAGCGCGTGTTTGGAGACGGGTGTAAAAAAGTACCGAAATCGAACGACGTGCGCTTTCGAGCGCCGCTGGAGGCGTTGCGAGAGGCGTTGGATGTCGTGGATACTTTAGAGGAGAAGAAGAGGAGGAAAAGGAAGAAGAATGGAGAGGAGGTCGGTAGGAGTGGCGATGATGGCGAGAGTCGCGCGAGCAGTGAATACGATTCAGACGATTCGGGCGATTCAGACGATCAAACGGAGTATTCGACGGAGGATTTTCAATCGTCCGAGGCGTCGAGTTTGCTTTCGATTGGCGAACACGCTCGAACAATAAGAAAAGAGAAGAACAGCGAGAAAACGACAAGCACGCAAGAACAAACGACGACAACGAGTAGTAAATCCTTGTTTAGAGACGTCGTGTTTGCCGCTTACCACATCTTTGCGTTGAACGATGCCAAGAAGCAAGCGTTCGATAAGTGGATTTCAGACGACGTTAATCGATTATACGCTAAAGATTTACTCTTATCCGAGAAGGAAATCAAAGACGACGATAAGAAACCGTGCGCGGCGACTAGAGCGGAGTTTTTACGAGTCGCGTGCGCGTCGAGAGCGTCAAACGCGGAGAAAGTAGCTTTAGAAACGCTGGAAACACAATTCCCTCGTTGGCAAATACAAATCCAACGAGCGAAACGAAGACGAGACGTGTCGTCGAGAATAGCCAACGAACGATGGGTGCGTTTGTTACAGACGCACGCGTCCGAAATTCGACAAAAAGTAGAAGAGTTACCGGGAGATGCAGATTTTGCGTTGGCGTGGAAAAAAATGCGCGAGTTTACTCGGAAATTCGACGTCACCGAGGCGCAACAAAACGCGTACGCCGCGACCGATCCAATCGCACAAAAAGAAAGCGCCAGAGTCGCTGATGCGTGTCGAGCGATGCTTTTAGATGGGTTAAACGCCGCGTGTGGCGTCTCTATATCGAACTTAAGCATCGTCGAAGACGATTCGCAATATTACAACAGCGATGTGTTTGAAAAACAACGCCTTCTGATTGCTAAAGAGTGCGGCAGACCTTTGCGTTCGCTCGAAGCGCGATGCGCGCAAGCGAGGAAAGAAATCGGCACTTTGACGTCGCGCGCGTTCGCCGCCGCGCCAATCGTTTCCACCGCCGCCACCGCGTCTATGTTTCAAAATCTCTCTCTCCAATACGAGCTCCACGAAAAAGAGCAAATCCAAAACGAGCTCTTGGAGGAAGAATCCGTCGAACAGGAAGCGCGAACCGAACGCGAAAGACTGAAAAAGCAAGCCAAACTCGACCGCCTGCGAGAACTCGCCAGACGCAAACTCGAAAAAGAAAACGAACGAAAAAGAGCGGAAGAGGAACTCCTCCTGCGTAAAAAAGAAGACGAGCGTTTGCAAGAACTCGCCATCGAAGAGCGAAGAGCAGAAATCGCGCGCGTCGAAGCGCGAAGAAAAGCGCGAGACGTCGAAGAGCAACGTTTAATTTTGGAGGAAATCGAACGCCAAAACAAAGCGAACAAAACCTGGGCGGATTACGCCAGCGATAGCGAAGAGGACGATCTGAGCGATTTGAGAGCGTTCGTGGATAAGGTAAACATGAATGAATAGAAAATGGTAACATTTTAACGCAACGCGGAAAAGTAGTCATTTTAGAGTAGAATAGAGTAGACAGTTACCTCATTTCCTCACACGAACGCCCCGCACAACTGAACAAAAACACCAATGCCACCACCAAAACCACCACCAAAACTGGCGAACGACCAAATAAGGCAAACGTTGAGAGGTGATTTCACGTTTAAACTTCGTAAAAAGAGGTTACATCCTCTTCGCGAGCTCCTCGCCATGCACGTTTGGCTCGGTTTGTTCCACGCAAACGCGATGATTGTTTCTGCGCTGATATTCATAGTTATGAAGGACGTATCAACTCCTTCGTTTAGGAACGGGTTGATTATCACGTACGTAACGATTTGTTTCCTCCCGAACAAGAAACCGTACCCGAAATGGGGATTACGCTTGGCCAATCACATCGTCCACGCAGCCATGCAGTATTTCCCGTTGAAGAACAAACACGTGAGCGAAGAGAAACATTTGAAGTTGATCGCAAACGGGACGCCTATTTTGATAGGTTTAGAACCACACGGCGTTTTACCGTTACAAATGGCCGCGATTGCGGATTATTACTTGTTCGACGGCGCGATACGGACGGCGAGAGATCACGAGTGTTTTAAAAATGAAGAGGAGAGACAGCGGTTGCGGGACGCCTTCGCGGTGTCGAGCGCGTTTGCGAGCTCGAGCATTTTTTACGTGCCGTTGGTGAGGCATTTGTGGCCGTGGTTAGGTTTAGATCCAATCAGTCGGTACCACGTGAAGAAAGTGTTATCGAACGGTGGGGTGGCGATTATCGTTCCTGGAGGCGTTTCGGAGGTTTTGAAGATGGAGAAAGAGAGAGAAGTCGTGTACTTGAGAAAACGGTACGGGTTCGTGAAAATCGCGATTCAATCCGGAGCGGCGTTAATGCCGGCGTACGCGTTCGGGGCGACGAGAACGTACAGCTGGTGGCGACTCGGCCCACCTCTGATGACGAAAAAGTTAGCCGAGCGAATCTCAAAGATTTTATTGTTCGCGCCGATCGTATTCTGGGGACGGTTCTTCGGACCGTGTCCGAGGCGAGGCCGAGTCGTCACCGTATACGGTCCTCCGATTGAAGTGAAACAAACGGACGAGCCGACGCAGGAGTACGTGAGAGAGGTTTTAGACAAGTTCATAGAAGAGTTGGAGAAAGTCTATCGAGAGAATCGAGACGAGTTTGGGTATAAAGGTGTCGAGTTAGTCGTCGAATAGAAATACGAGTAATATGTGTATTAAAAGAGTCGTCTAGCCCTCATTTTAGTCCATACAACACACAAATCACTCATAAAAGAAATGGCATCTGGATTCGGCGCGAAAGGCTCCGAAGGGAGGTGTTATCCTCTCTGGCAAGGGTTTTCGAAGGTATATCGAGCTTTGATCTTACTTTTCTCGATGCGTGTACTCTCTCTCGTTCTCTCTCGTCCGCGCATACGCTGCAAAAGCGATCGATGATTTTTTCTCATCCGTTCGTTTTCCCCAACGGGTAGAGGTGAGACGACGTGATGTTTAAGAAACAAAACCGCGCTCTTCTTCTGCGCTGACACTTTAAACGCTTCTTTTAATACCAACACACGAACAACAACAACAACAACAACAACTTGAAACAGTGCATGTCAACCGCGCGAGACCCGTCGGAGTGCAAAGACTTCCGCGAGGACTATTTAGAGTGTCTTCACCACAAGAAGGAGTTTCAGAGGACGAACGCGGTTCAGGCGGAAGCGGATCGGCAACGAGGCGAAGAGGCGGGGAAGATTTTAGAGAAAGTTGAGAAACACATTTGGGACACGAGTTGGGGAGAGGTGAAAGGAAAAGATGAGGAGGAAAAGGCGTGATGAGGAGAATGCTGTTTTCTTTCGTCCCGGAGGAGAGCCGAATGTTTAGTTAGCAAGCGTAATCCTGTGTAATATTAGTATCCCCGCGTCGACGACGTAAACGACGACGCGAAACCACTTCTTTATTTAATGTGTGAAAAACTAATATGCGTGTGTGTTCTAAATCTAATACGCGGGCGGCGTCGTCTCTTTCTCTCGTCACCATCGTCATCGCCGTCGTCGTCATCCGGTCAACGCTCTGAGCATTTTGATCACCCTCCTCATTTCGCGTTTACCAAACTTATTGTTTTCGTCAAACTCGTCGAAGACGACGGGTGAGATTTCGTACACCTCTTCTTCGTCGTCGTCGTCGTCTTTTTTCTTCTCGAAACCAAACGCTCGTAAACATTTTTCGCCCTCGTCGCCGACGCTTTTGACCCTTTCCGTGAACGCTTTACCGCTCGTTTTAATTCGTCTGTATTTCGCGTCCTCCTTTTCGATCGCGTTGCTCGCGTACGCCGTGACTGTTTTCACCAAAGTCACGAACCGTTGTTGTTGTTGTTCTTGTTCTTGTTCTTGTTCGTCGTCGTCCTCGCCGCAAAAAATTTTCGCCTTTGCCTCGCTCAACGCCTCGAACGCGTCTCGTTTCAATCGCTCGAATTTCTCCACGTTATACGCGTGCGTCTCTAAACCCTCTCTCAATTTCGCCTCGTTCGCGCCTTTCACGTCGCCTCCTTCTAACTGTACTTTTTGCCCGGTGTGTCCGTCGTACATTTGTGCGCACGGGAACCCAAAAACGCCCGCCTCGTTCGCTAAGCGTCGATTCATATCGCTCTCGTGTATGTTGCACTTCACGAATCCAACGTGTAAATCTTTATACTCTTTTGCCAATCGATCGAGTTTCGGCGCGAATTGCACGCACGGTTGGCAGTTGTTCATAGAAAACACTAAAACGATCACCGAACAACGAATCCCCCCCGTGCTGTTGTTGTTGGTATTCTTCGTCGTGCGCATCAAAATCTCTCGAAACTCCTCCCCGCCTCTTTGCAACTGTTTCACTTCCCCGTCTTCGGAAAGTCTCGTCGTCGTCGCTTTGCTCAGAGCGGTTAAATCTTTCGATAAAAGCGCCAGGCGGAGTAATTCCGCGCAGGCCAGAGACGCGTCTTCTGAGTCGTCCTTCTTTTCCTCCTCTTTTTCTTCTTCGTCTTCTTTAGTCTCTTCGCTCATTGTTCGTAAACTTATGAGGGAAAATGCTTGACATTTCAACGCGTGCATTACACAACGGTGTAAGAAGTTAAACGACGGATGGAGGAGGCCTGAGAAGCGCTTTTACCCGAACACTACTCACAACACGCGTGATGAAGAAGAATCTCTCGCTGCTCTCTCTTTCGTGATGTTTTCGTGAAGGAGTTAGTGGTGGTATTGTATCGCGTCGTCATCGCGTCATGGCACATCTTCGGAAAAGTCTCAAAGGCGCAGGTGGACTTCCCGAGGAGGACGGAGAACACGAACGACGAGGACGAAAAGCAAATCTGAGAAGAAGTCATCGCGATATCAAAGGTAAAAGCAACAAAAGCACGGGGTCGAATACTAAAACGAAGAACGAGATTATCAAATCAGTCGCGATTGGAATCGTATGCGCAGCAATGTTGCAACTCCTGTTCGTGTTTTTCCTTCTGAGCGAAGATACGGACGAGTGGCGAGCGTCGGAGGCGTTTACCAAAACGAGGAGTTTCGGAGGAGGAAGAGGAGGAAATGATGAAGAAAAGAAGTTAGATAATGTATTTGAAGACGTTACGCACGACATCGACGGGTCCGTTCAATACGAACCTCCAATGAAACTGAACGCGTTCGGGTACGTGTATTGGCACCGAGACCCGGGCGAAGGCGTCGTCAATTGGCACTCGTCGTTGGCGGAAGTCTTACGGTTCGCGCGAGCGCACAGGAGAACGCTCATTAGTCCGTGCGTGAGGAACGGGCAGTTGAAACCGTGCGTGTACGACACGGACGACGCGTCGAGTTTGAGGACGAGCACGTGCAGGACGAAACGGGTCGGGTGTAAGTATCCCAGGAAAAGGAGGGAGAAAGATTTGGAGGTGGAGGAGGATCTGAGCAGCGACGTGATGAGACCGATGACGTTGGCGCAGTATTACGATCAAGGACGTTTGAAAAGTTACGTGGACGATATGGTGAGCTACGAACAGTTCGCGGAGAGGGTTTTTGAACGCATTTTAGAGGACGAGAGAGGGAAGGAAGGGGAGAAGTTAACGACGAGAAAAGGAGGAGGAAGAGGAGGAAGAGGAGACAAAAAGAACAAATCGAAGAATAAAAAGAAATATCGCGCGTACAGAATGGATTGCAGTGGCGACCATTGCGTGTTACCGGAGGATGAAATGTGCGTACCACCTACGGAGGAAGAGCTGTACGACGAAAAAGGGGAGATTATGAAGAAATGGCGCGAAGACTTTGATTTCGATTGGCTCGAATACGCCGACGATTTAGAACATCCGGTGACTGCCTCTTCTTCCGGTAGTCCGCGAAAAGCTATGAAAGAGAGTAAAGCGTCGATTTCCATGCACGACGAAGACGACGAAGAACTGTATGCGAACATCATCAAGAAGCGCAACAGCAAACCCGACGACGAAGAAACGAAAAAGAGACGAAAAGCGCCTCTCGTTGGACGCGCGGATCTCGAAGAATTTGCGCGAAACGGTGGAGTCGTGCCAAAACGGCCAAAAGACGATAACGAAAGCAGGGAAGATGCGAGAGAGAAAAAGAAGACGACGAATCCGTTGCTGACTGTCGGCGACGACGAAGGGACTACCACTGAGACAAAAGACGAGGACCAAACTACTTCGTCGATGTCGTCGTTAGGTCGCCTCACCTTGGCTACGGATTCCGAAACCGTCGGTACGGACGTCATCGTATGCGACGATAAAAACCGATTCGTGACAAAAATTGCAATGATTTCGTATTTTCACGATAAAGCAGTCAGTTCGCGTCCGTTGACGGTGACCCGACGAGGTTTGATTCGCGCGTTAAACTCAACGAGAGTCGCGCCGAGAGAAGGCGCGAAACTCGAAACGCGTAGGAAAGAGTACGCCAAACGTGAAATGAACTTCATAAAAATAGAGCACCCAGACGCGTTTGAGCTGCTGGACGAAAACTTCATCAAAGGCTACGAGAACTGCGAGATTCACTTTTGCCACGCGGTTGTCCCAGACGAACCAGACGAAGCGCAATCGCTGTCCATGAAGACGTTAAAGAACGCGTTGAAGATGCGATACTTGGCGAAAGAAAACGAAAATCCTCTGATCAATTGGAAGATGAGCGTCAACGCGGCGTGGTACGATTTTACCAGCGACGAAGCGCGGTTGATGTACGCGACCGAAAAATGGTCGCGATACATCGAAAATATCGCCATCGATTTCCTCGGCTCGCGAAACTTGGCGCACCCGTACAAAGCGTTTCACTGGAAATCCAAAGGCTATTTGGATTGGCGATCGGCAGATTTGGAACAAGATGGCGTTTACGAACTCGCGACGCGCGAATTAGAACAAAAAAGCATGTGGTGCGCCTCTGAATTCGTGAAATCGGTGAGGATGGAAGGCGTGGACGCTAAAGCGCGCATCGCCCTCGTTTCTGACATCCCGGCAAATACCGACGGCGGCGAGGACGATAGCCGGCACTTGGTGAAACCGTTGACGCCTGGCAGAGAACCCGGCGACGTGGACCATCGCGTCATGCACATGCTTTGGGATTTACTCAACAAAACGTACTCCGACGACGACGAATTAGTGAAAGATGCCACGCTCAACTCTGCCAGCGCCTCTCGCCTTACCACCCGCGGCGTCGTCAAAATCGACGTCTCCAACCCGTACGCCATCTGGGCGAACACCACCGACTCGGGCGTCGTCGGCGTCGTCGACCACATCGTCGCCGAAAAAGCCGCAACTTTCGTCACGTGCGCCGACCCGACCGCCGAGTGCGCGCATTGCATGAACGTAGAGAGCGAGTTTTTAGCGAGCGTGTTAACGAAACGGCTCTTGGACCGAACGCCGAAAGCCAGGAACACGCTTTTGAAGTGGAGTTAGTTATATGTGTCGTAGGATTAAAATTTTAGAACATTCACATTTTGAGCACGAGAGACTTTTCGCCTGTTTATACTCACTCTTGACCACCACCACTACGACGACGCGTTCTTTTAAACGCCCGACTACAGTGCGGTTGTTTCTGCTCCATTTTTTCATTTTTCTCTCTTCTAAACGAGACCGTCCGTTCAAAATTCGTCACTCTTGGAACACACACCCACACACCAAAACGCTTTTCTCTCGAGCGCGAGAGAGAAAGAGGACCCTTTTTTTTACCGAAGGCTTTTGGACGTTGTTGTTGTACACGACGACGAACAATCGAGACTCTTTCTTCTAAAGCTCTTTTCGCGTTCTTGTTCTCGGTGAAAGAGAGAAAGAGAGAGAGAATTATCAAATGGCGATTGGCGACGCTGCTGCGCGGACGAATCCCCCGAACGATGATGGAGCGGCGCCTTTACCCATAGTCGCGACGGAAAATGCGACGGAAACCACCGATGGGGGGATAGACCGGTCCGTGCACCCGTCCGGCATCGTGCCCACTTTACAGTGCGTTCTTTTTTTGTTCTTTTATGTGTATTCTAATGATGAGCGAGATGAGACGATGAGATCGTCTCGCCGTTTTGAATTCGATTGAATTCCAATCGTTGCCGCTTTCTGACACGAACACCCGACGTTCTCTCTGACTCTCTCTCTCTCTCACTGTATCTTTATTTCAAACAATATACAACACAGAAACATCGTGGCCACGGTGAACTTAGATTGCAAATTAGATTTGAAGACGATCGCGTTCCACGCGAGAAATGTAGAGTATAACCCAAAGGTATGCAGAGCCGTCGGTGGTGTCCAATTTTGACCTCTTTCGCGCTCTCGGAATTGAAGAAGGAAATAGTGAAGACTGACGCATTTTTACCCCACTCTTTTCATCAAACTTTTCGGTGTGCTCTCTTAAATAAACAGCGTTTTGCAGCGGCGATCATGCGGATCAGAAACCCGAAAACGACGGCGCTGATCTTTGCGTCCGGGAAGATGGTGTGCACGGGCGCCAAGACGGAGGCGTTGGCGAGAGAGGCGGCGAGGAAGTACGCGAAAGTTATCATCAAGTTAGGATTTCCGGCGCAGTTTAAAGATTTTAAGATTCAAAACATGGTTGGGTCGTGCGATGTGAAGTTTCCAATACGATTAGAAGGTTTAGCGTGGTCGCACGGGCATTTCGCGCAGTACGAGCCGGAGTTGTTTCCCGGTTTGATTTATAGGATGCAGATGCCAAAAATCGTACTTTTGATTTTTGTCAGCGGGAAGATTGTGTTGACTGGAGGGAAAAGGAGAGAGGATATATACCAAGCGTTTGAGAATATATATCCGGTGTTGACGGAGTTTAAGAAATTGCAGTTGGAGTCGGACGAAGGGGACGCCGGGGGAGGCGCGGCTGGGGCGCCGAAGGCGCTTCCGGCGCCTTCGGCGAAGAGGGGCAGGAAACCGAAAGCTTAATTTAATTAATCATCATCATCATCAAAGATATAACAACAAATGCACAAACCGAAGAAGAAGAAGAAGAAGAAGAAGAAGAAGAAGAAAACGATACGAAAAACTCATGTACTAAAACGAAAAGAAAAAAAAGAGAACGTAGAAACGACACATTTAAGAAGAAAGGTGCGCGAGACGACGTGAAAGACCATCGTCATCGAAGACATCATTAGCAAACTTATATATACATGTAAACACACACACACACACATATATATATATATATGTAGGAAAAGAACGAGCGATGATAGAAAGCGAGAGAGTGCTTGTTGTAAGACATTATTACGTAAATACAGCTCGTCAAATATATCACTTCGTGTCTCTCTCTTTTGACTCAAAATCACAACGATATTAATAATCAATCTGGTGTTTATATGTGCCTAAGTTTTACATTTGATACCTCACGCGCCTCTCTCGTATCTGCTATTTTACTAAATACACCGACGAGGACGATGTAAACGACGATACTTCCACCGCACTCCATCGCGTCCTCGTCTCTCTCTCTTCTTAATCTTAATCGTTCCCGCCCAACACCGGTAACTGTATCTTCTCCATCTTCATAAACTCCCACTCTTTTTGACACAACGGGCAAAACGACCGTTGTTTCAACCACTTGGAGATGCAATCTAAGTGGAACACGTGACCGCAGTTCCCCCACTGTACGTTTATTGAGACGAGACGAGAAAGAGCGCGAGCGCGGAATACGCGTAAAGAGGTGGTCAGTTTTCCTCAGAGCAGAAGGAGATCTCGTTTTTGAATCTCTCAATCAAACACGAACGCGTTCGAAAACGCGCTTTTTTTCTCGAAAGGGCAAACGAAAGTAAAACGAGAGCAACATATACGCGCATACTAGTAAAACGTACCGCGATGGACAACCCATCCGCGCCTTCTTGTTGACTGTTCGCTTGAAACTCGATCGACGGTTCGTGCAACGTATTTCTACAAATCGCGCACGAATCGAACGAGGTGCTCCACGACCACACCGCGACGGCGTTCCATTTTTTCACCTCGATTTTTCTTTTAGTAGTATTACTCGTCGCAGTTCCCGCTCCTGCTGCTCCGAGAGTTGTCTCTCCTCCTTTGTCCGCGTCCATGGCATCATCGACCATCTCTCTCTCACACGTAAAGGCGTTGTCTCACTTTAATCTGAAGAAAGAAAGAAAGAAAGAAAGAAAGAAAGAAAGAAAAGAGAGAAAAAAAGACGCGAGACTATTTTTAGGGTGTCCAACCCTAATTTCTTCGGCGAGAGATTTCTTGCCCAAAAGAGATTTTTAGATTTTGGATTTTTCGGTTCCTCTCTTTGCGTGCGAAATTCACCATCGAAAGAACGCGCTTCATAACAGCACCTCTCACGTAGCGCGAACACGCGAATTATTAGTAGAATAAATGTTCACCTTGAGCACATCGTCGAGTGTTTTAGCTTCTTCTTCGCGAAGTTTTACGTCGAAGAGAAGATGCGCTTCTTCGTCGAAGAGAGCGAGTTTGCGAGCGGTGAAAATGATGATGGTGCGCTTATTTTACTTATGTACTCTCCTCCTCTCTGCTTTGTTTTTTTAACCATCGGAAGATCATTGCGCGCGGAAAGATGTGAACGCGAGCCTGCGACGCGAAATAAAAACTCACCTTTCCTTTATAATTTCTCGTTCACAAATACGTGTAGTCTTCGGAAACGAAGGTTTCTAAAGAAGCGGCGAAAGTGGGGGCCGCCGTCGCGACGACGTCCGGTGCGCTCGGTTTCGCGCAATCGTCGTTTGCCTCGACGACGCAATCGGAAGAAGTTGTGAGTAACTTGGCGGGTATCGATGGCAGAATCGCCATCTTCTTCGTGTTCGCGCCGGTCCTCGGTTGGGTCGCGTATAACATCCTGGGCCCGGGTTTGAAGCAGCTCGACGATATGCAAGTCAAGAACGCGAAGAGAAAAGGTATCGTTGGTGGGGCGATTGGGAGCGCTTTGGGAGCGTCTTTGACGATGCAACCGGAAAGCGCGGACGCCGCGGAACAAGTCGTCGGGAACTTGGCGGGTATTGACGGTAGAATCGCCATCTTCTTCGTGTTCGCGCCGGTCCTCGGTTGGGTCGCGTATAACATCTTGGGCCCGGGTTTGAACCAGCTCGAAGATATGCAAAAGAAAAACGCGAAGAAAAGAGGGATCGTCGCCGGTTTGACGGGTTTGTCCGCGGCGTCGTTGATGGCGATGCCGGAGCAAGCTGATGCCGCGGAGCAAGTTGTTGGGAACTTGGCCGGCATCGATGGCAGAATCGCCATCTTTTTTGTGTTTGCGCCGGTCCTCGGTTGGGTCGCGTACAACATCTTGGGACCGGGTTTGAAGCAACTCGACGATATGCAAGTCAAGAACGCGAAGAGAAAGTAAAGAGAGAGAGAGAGAGTTATATAATCAGAAACCTATTTTGTTAGTATTGTAAATCTTATTATGCACAATACTGTATCGCTAATACTAATAATCTGTTTGTACATACAAGAAGACGAAACGCTCTTCGGCTGCGCAAAAATTTATCCAAACAAGTCGGCAAACGGATCCTTCTTCGCCGACGTTCGAGCTACGCCGCCGCTGATGGAAGATTGCGCGTTCGGTGACGATGGATCTTTATTATTGTTATTTTGCTGCTGCTGCTGCTGCTGCTGAGAAGTTTGACTGTTTCCTCCCACAGTGATTTCGCCGAGCAAGTCGCCGAGTAAATCCACGTTCGGAGACGCCGTCGATGATGGCGGTGCCGCCGCTGTTGCCTGCGTCGCCTGCGCCGACGGTACGCCGGATAACAAATCGCCCAGCAAGCTAGAACTCGTGGTACTCGTTGGAGTATACGTAGTACTCGTAACTGGTGGTAGTTGCGAAGGTGTAGACGCCGCTGCTGTTTTCGGTCCTCCGAACAAATCGCTCGCGAGTTTTTGCTTCCTCTGTTCAGATTCGGAAATCTCCTCTTCTCTTTTCGCAGTCGTTGGCGCGCGCGGAGGAGGCGATATTGTCGGGAATGGTTGTTGTTGTCGTTGTTGTTGTGGTGGTTGTGGTTGTGGTTGTTCAGCGGACACTTCTGCTGCGGATGATAACACGATTTCTTCTTCTTTCACCTCTTCCGTCGCAATCTTCGGTTTCGAATACGGTTTAGCACCGTTTGCGAGCGCGCGTTGCGTGTACGCGTCGAGGGCTGAAAAATCAAACGACACCGTACTCGTCTTCGCTACGTTCGCAGTTGCCGAGGCAAAAAGCGCCCCCAGTTCCGGATCTTTCGCGATTTGAAGTAAGTCGCTCGCCACGCGGTGCGTTCGAACGTCCGAGCTCGAGGCGCACCATTCAATCACTTTCAAAGCGCGTTCAGGGAATTGCGTTGATGCAGATTTTTGACGCATTTTCAAGTGCCAATACGCGTCTAATACGAGAGGAGCGTTTCGGACGTCGCTGTCAAAAGGTATCGCTAACGTGTTCGATACGTTTTCAAACGCGGCGTTCGAGTATCGTCCAATTGCAAAGCACGCGATGTCGACGATTGCCCTGGGCAACGGTTTACACGCCTCTCGTTCGGTGCACATAATCGTCGCGTATAACGCGCTCGCTTCTCGACGCATCTCGTCGTCCGTAGACTCGTCTCCAGAAATGCCTTCTCTGAGCGTATTCTTCACCCGTTCGGCAATCAACGCCGAGGATTCGAATTCAGGAATCGTCGGCTCGTGTCCTTCGCCTTGTAACAACTCGATCACTTTATTCGTATTTTCTAAGAACCATTTCGCGTCCGGGGCAAACTTTTCGATCGTTTGACTCGTTTTCAACGCAAAGTCGGCGCGAACGTACCTATCGTTGGATTTGCGCAAAAAGCTCAACATCTTCTCGATGATCACGTCGCAGTTATTCGCGGTGGTTATCTTGGACAATAAGTCAAACGTTTTCGCTCTCACGGATTCGTCTTCACTATCCAACGAGTCTACTATGTGCATTTGATGCTCCGCCGCGCAATCCGGAAGTCTTGGCGCTAATTTTGCGAGCGCGTCCAACGCGGCGTACTTTAAATTCGCGTTGCGCCATCGATCCGAGCTACTCACGTTCGTTTTCACGTTCCCATCCTCTCCGACGCCTCGATTGATAAACTTTCTGACGATCCCTTCGCATTGCTCCAATAACTCTTTGTTTGGATAAATCTTCGCAATCGTAAACACGCACTCTAACAAAATCCCATCCCCGGTGCTACTCTTCGCCTTTTGCGCTTTCTTCATCGTCAACTGAATCACCTCGTACGCCTGTTTAGACGCCTCTCTGTCTCCACTTCCTAAAATGCCTAATATTTTCAAAATCTTAATCTGCGCGAACGGCGCGGGTACCTTGTGATAATCGTACGACGTCGGCAAGCGTCTCTCCACGATTTGTTTCAAAATCGATACGAAACTCGGGACCAAGTTTACGTACTTCCCCGCCTCTCTTTCGCACAAATCCCTCAACACGCACAAACTCGCAAACATCACGCTCGGATCGCGATCGCACAACATCCTCCGAAACGCGTTCCCTAAATGACTCGTGCTCTCCGGCGAAAACATGGCAAACTTTTGCAAGCACAACACCGCCTTCTTTCTCACGTGCGCGTTCGCGTGGTCCAACAACTTCTCCACGCTCGGCAACAACGCCGGTATCGCGTTATTCTCGTCCGTGATCAACTTCGCGATCGCGTTCAACGCCGAGCACACCACCAAATATTCCTCGCTCGCCAAATCGTGTTGCATGGTATTAATCAACAACACGACCAACTCGCTCTTATCGTCCAAGACGTGCGAACACGCTAAATACGCCTGCCTCTTCACGCTCAAATCGCTCTCGTGCGTCGCTTTCACCGCGTAAATTTCCCCGAACGACGCGTCGTGATCCAGCATTTCCACGTACACGAGTCGTAAGAGGAGTTCTTTCAGAGTGTTTTTGTTCACTTTCGGGTGCGAGAGTAAGTGTTTCAGTAAGTGTGCCTCTCTTTTCACGATTTGGTCTTCGTCCATTTTGTTTTTACACTCGCCTGTTTATTCGTTCGTTAAATAGAGAGCAACCGCGCGCGGCGTTTAGTTTTACCAACGCGCATTCGAGAGAGAGATTTCGAGGAAAAACAGAACGAAAGTACCGCGACGAAAACCCGAGACTTTGAAAAGTCTTTTACGCTCAAAACGACTGAGATTTCCAAAAGAGGAATAACGGAAAAGAAGAAGAAGACAAAGAAGAAGACAAAGAAGAACAACAACGCGCACCGATGGCTCGCACGAGCTCGTAAAACTCCGTGGATTTCAGTTTCATCGGCGGCACCGGTCGGTCGCCACCGAGGACGGAGAGTCTTCCTCCATCGGAAGCCGACGACATTTTTTATTCTTCACACCGATGGGTGATGTCTTTTCAACGAAGGAATTACTTGTGTGGCGTTTTTCGGTCCTTTGTGCGATTCGATGCTTTTGACTAAATATTTAGTATCACTACAATGAAAACTCTCTCTCTATCTCTCTCTCTCTTGCGACTATTTTACTACCGATGATGAGTACTGTGGATGCGTTTATCGTTGCACAAAGCTCTCTCCGCGAACGCGCGGGCGGTATCTTCACCTCTCGGAACGTGACCGTACGGATTTTCTGTCCATCTCGTTCTTCGTCGGTAGACGGTGAAATCTAAGCCGGTGTTCCCCCAGTGCGTGCTAATAGATCTGGTTTCGATCGGTTCGAAAACGCAACAGGATTTTATTCTCACTTTACACATTGTCGTGCATAAACGAGATTCGTTGATGACGAGGTGCGTGAGTAAAGGTAAGCTCGCGGCGACGTTGACGATGTGGTCGATGGTTTTCGTTTCAAAGTTTTTCGTCGTGGCGAGGATGTGGGTGGCGTTGACGCAACGGTGGAGTTCGGATTCGGCGGCACCGGCTATGAAGGTGACTTTGTGGCCGTGGTCGGCGCGCGAGGATTCGACGAGCTCTTTTTGGATTTCGATGCCGCAGACGGAACTGAACGGGAAGGCGTCCTTGATGCCCCGGGCAAAATTGCCGCAGCCGGAACCGACGTCCACGATGGAACATCCAGCGCCTTCCGCGTGAGGCATGGATTTAGTTTCCAGCAGAAGTTTGATCATAGGACCAGAGGAGGTGCGACCAGGGTGCAAGACTTGAGAAGTCATGTTGTGGTCGTTTTCGTTGACGTGCTGTATGAAGCCTTCGTAGTATCGCGCGTTTTTCATGATGCGTTTCTTATTGTTGTTGTTGTTGTTGTTGTTGTTGTTACTCGTGTTGTTGTTGTTGTTGTTGTTGTTGTTGTTGTTGTTGTTACTCGTGTTGTTGTTGTTGTTGTTGTTGTTGTTGTTGTTGTTGTTGTTCGTGTTGCTCTCG
>Ga0209335_10000560_pt1 | contig 45028 bp, 38 predicted proteins | sample COG_09_FD_184753 | JGI IMG/M metagenome (GOLD analysis project Ga0209335, IMG submission 184753) | Pelagic Microbial community sample from North Sea - COGITO 998_met_09 (SPAdes) (version 2) | ecosystem: Environmental > Aquatic > Marine > Neritic zone/Coastal water | place: Helgoland, sampling...
TGTTTTTAAATAGATCCGATATCAAAAATCTTTTTTTATTTAATAAATTAAAAAAATTTTTATCACCATTTTCTACAAAGGTAAGATTTACGTTATCGTATAAAAAGATAAATGACAAAAAGCAAACGCCTCAAGTATTATGACATAAAAACCTTGCAAATGTCTAGAGAAGTAGATAGATTTTATATTTTATTACAAAAGAGAAATACCGCCGTTGCTTGTAAAGACAAGTTGTCTTTAAAATATATTTATAAAATAAATTAATGAATAATAAAAATAGGTATATTGAATTAGGAAGAGTCGTAGTCGTTAATTACGGATCTAGTGTAAATAAAATAGGTATCATAGTAGATATAATTGACAAAAATAGATGTATCATCGATGGACCTTGTGGGCGTCAGGTAATAAATATAAAAAGACTCCTGGTTATAAAGCACAAAGTACAAATCAAAAGAGGTGAAAGTTCTAAAAATGTCCACCGAATTCTTACAGGTAATATTGGTAAAATTAACCAAATTGGCGGTAAAAACTATCATAAACCGGACGTAGATAATGATAAAAAACTTAATATGAAAATAAAAAGTTTTTTGAATTCAAAACTTTATCATATAAATTTAAACACTGGATTTTTAAAAAAATCTTATAAAAATAATACAAAAGACAGAGCTTCCGACTTCGAATCTTTCTTATTGATGATCGGTAATCAATTTAATAGAGTAAATAAAGATAAAAAAAAATTTGCTATTCCAAACAGTTATCTCGATTCAGTGAAGGAAATTGAAATCAATAGATACTGTTCTGAAATTATAAAAGAAGATATAAAAGCCGATATTTTAAAAAACAATAATAAAAAATTTATCTATAATATACTAGATAAACCTAAATGGAAATCTGGGATAGCTAAGATTTATCGAAGTAATAACGATATTAAAATAAAAGATTCATAATTTCACTGTCTTTGTTTTTATAAATAATTGCTCTCCGGCCTTTTATACATAATAGAATCATATAGGAATTCAAGATATGAAGCATTTTTAAATTATTTTTACTTTGTTTCGGGTTCTGATTGATTTTTGTAAAAATGCAGTTTTTGACCGAAACAGCTTGCGGATATGTTCTGTTGGAAAAATGCAATTCGGATTATAAATCAAAAGGCTTTAAAATATGCAGTTTTTATAATTTTAAAAATAAAAGCGATTCTCTAAATTCCTGTTTAAAAATTATTAAAGGAAAACTTCCTAAAAATCTTAAAAATTTTTTGATCAACAATGCCAAAAGAGACTCTGTATTGATAATCAATGATGTTAGATTGCGTAATCCTTTGATTAAAAAAATTGGTAAGAGTTTTTCCAAGATAATAGTAAAAAAATTATACTTTAGAAAGATAAGAGAAATGTTATCTTCTCGAATACTCGACAATGTACAAAATAATGAAAACAATAAAGTGCTTTTTCTTGCTCAAAACATTTATCGTAATAAATTAAAAATAAATGGGACTAAATTAGACAAATTCTTGTCACAGTCCATTCAGATATTAGATGAAACTGAAAAACAATTGAGTATATACGGCGATCGTTTGCGGGAATGGTATGGATGGCATTTTCCAGAATTAAATGATTTAATAGACAATTCTATCACCATGGCAAAATGTATTATTAGGTTTGAGACAAGGGATAAAATTAAGGTTTCAGATCTATCGGGACTTTTAGAAAACAAATTGATAGATGAATTAAAAATTATGTCAGAAATCTCCTCGGGATGTAATATTTTTAAAGATGATTTGAACAGTATACTTTCTCTATGTAATCAGATACTGAAGCTTGATATTTTTAAAAAAATGGTAGAAAAATACCTCAGGAATAGAATGTACCTAGTAGCTCCAAATTTAAGCTCTTTAATCGGAGAAAATATAGGCGCTCGTCTAATTTCACATTGCGGTTCTTTGTTAAACTTGTCTAAATACCCTTCTTCCAAAATACAATTGATTGGCGCAGAAAAGGCATTATACAGAGCTTTAAAAACTCGTAACCCGACTCCAAAATACGGAATAATTTTTAACGCAAAAATAGTAAATTCTTCTGACTTAAAGTTGTCCGGGAAAATAAGCAGAATATTGTCTTCTAAATCAGCGCTATGCTCCAGAATAGATGCGCTGGGAGAAAATAAATTCGGGGGAACATTTGGAATAAGAAATAGGATTTATATAGAAAAAAGAGTAAAGCAAATGTCTTCCGTGAAAAATAAGTTAGATTCTCTAATAAAATGATTTTTTAATAAATATAAAATTAAATATATACATCGATAATAAATTGGCTAATTTAAATGAAATTAAAAACATACAAATTTCATAGAATAATCGATTGTGAAAAAAATAGCTACTGGCTCTATAAGTTGGCTAAAAAAAATGTTTTAACAAAACATACCTTTGAAAATTTTACCCTATCAAATTTATCTATGATAAGAGTGATTGAACTGTCCTTCACTCATTTGACCAAAATCCAAGCAGTCGGCATACCTCTCCAAATATGCGGATTTGATATCTTATGTTCAGCTCGGACTGGGTCTGGGAAAACATTAACTTTCGCGGTACCCATGATAGAACTTATTCACACTTTAAATTGGAAAATAGAAAATGGTACAGCTGGGATAATATTATCTCCGACACGAGAATTGACTTTGCAAAATTATTATATTTTTAAAGATTTGTTAAAATATCATAAAATAAAAGTCGGGATATTCATGGGAGGGGCGAATCGTAAAACCGAGATATTCAAAATAAAAACAGGATTGGTTATATTAACGGCTACTCCCGGAAGACTCTTAGATCATCTTAAATCATGTAAAGAGTTGATTGTAAAAAATTTACAAATTCTGGTCATAGATGAAGCAGATAGATGCATGGAAATAGGTTTCGAAAACGAGATGTTTGAAATTTTCGATTTATTACCGTTGAATAGACAGACCATAATGCTTAGTGCAACGCAGACAAAAAATATTAAAAACTTAATTGACAAATCTTTCAAAAAAAAGCCGGTTTTTTTTGCCGTTGATTCGATTCGGAATATAAGTGTTCCGAACATAAAACAAGGTTTTACAGTGTTAAATCAAGATGAAAAGGTAGGCCTTCTAATCAGTATTATAAAAAAAAATAAAGGTAAAAAAGTCATCGTCTTTTTTTCTTCATGCAACGAAGTAAAATTTTTTTCTTCTTTATTTCGTTCGATCAAAATTGCTGTCCAAGATCTTCACGGGAAACAAAAACAATATAAGAGAACTTCAGTCTTTTTTTCATTTTGCAATTCTAAAAGTTCTATCTTATTTTGCACAGATATTGCAGCTAGAGGGTTAGATTTTCCGATGATCGACTGGATAATACAGTTTTCCGCTCCCACAGATCCAAAGGAATATATACACAGAATAGGCCGTACGGGGAGAGGATCTACTGGTAAAGGTTATTCGTTAGTTTTCATCTTTCCATCGGAAATCGGTTTCTTGCGATATTTAAAAAAGAATGGTTTTATATTAGAAGAATTTAGATTTCCAATTCATAATATTTTATTCTTAAATTCAAAGATTTCAAATTTATTGAAAAAGAACTATTTCTTAAGTAAATTAGGTAAAGAAGCTTTTCAAAGTTTTATGAGCTCGTATAAAAATCATTTTCTCAAGGAAATATTCGACTCTACTAAATTAAATGTCAAAAGGATCTCGGTATGCTACGGAATGGATGTGAATTGATTCTAAAAGCTATAAAGATATTTATTCTTTCAGTCAAAATGATATTAAAAAAAAAAAATTTGATAGTAACCATTTTTTTTATAATAATTTAATAAATAATTAATAACATGGCAATTAAGACAGAGATGTGTTCTTTTTCTGGAAGAAAAGTCTACCCTGGCCACGGTATAACTTTTATAAGAGGAGATGGTAAAATTTATTTATTTCTAGGTTCGAAATGCAAAAATTATTTTTTAAATAAATACAAAGCTACTAAAATTACATGGACTTCTATTTACAGAAAAATAATGAAAAAAAAATAATTATTTTGTTTAAAGTAAAATATTGTGATTTAAAAAAAAACCACGACGGGAGTCGAACCCGCAATCTTCAGATTCGAAGTCTAACGCCTTATCCATTTGGCTACGTGATCATTTATAGTTTGTTGTATTTTTTAATTAAATTAAAATAATCTATTTTTGATATACTCTCGGAAATTTTTTTTCTGGCCTCTATATAACTTAAGACGCTTTTTTTCAAAAATTTTTGCTTGAGTTTTTTCTTTATTTGTCTATCATCTTGATCATTTTTAAATTTAATAAATTTAGCCGAATACAAAGGCAAATATTCCGTCCATGATATGTTTTTCATAAACGGATCTTTCTTCAGTTTTTCTTTGATTATTAGATTTTTAATATATAACACAGGATGGATATTTTTCATACAATCTATAATTATCTTCCGAATTTCCTTGATTCCTTTGAACGTCCCCATACAAGACACGGTGTTTCCTTGAATCAAAATATAGCTTTTTGTTAAAAATTCCAGAGCTCTGACAGTAATGCCTTTTTTACCGATAAGCCTTTTTCTTTTTCGAATAAAAGTATCTTTATTTCTGTTTAATCCTGATATTTTAATAATTTCACAAAACACATCGTCGTTAAAGATTTTTGCAGCTTGTTCAACGGATATTCCTCTTGAAATTAGTTTAAAAAAATCTCTACTTTTTATGAAATGATACGGGTCTTTAAGTCTTTCACTAGTTTTAACTTCCACGACTCCTAAATTAAAGTTTATTCGAGATATAATTCCAAATGGGTTTATAATTCTTTCTATTATTTTCCAAGTTTCTTTAAAATATATTTCTCTGTATTTTGGAAATAAAATAGACGTTTTGGAATCGGCTACAATAAATTTTTCTACATCATCACTCGATTTAAAATTGTCAAAAACCTTTTTGAAATTTTTCATAAATTGAACCGGTATCTATGATAAAATATTAGATCAATGCTTTGTTTTTTGAAAAGTATAATTGTTTTCAAAACTAAATATAATAAATTAGCATGCGAAAGCTTGTTAAGAATTGATAAAATATATGAAAAAAAAATAAAAATAAAAAACTCAATTATTAAAATGGTTAACGAAAAGGAAGAAAAAAGCTCTGAAGATTTTCCAGTTTCTTTTTTAAAAGAAATAATCGATGAAACCAAAATGGTTGAATGGCCTTCTGTTGAAAAATTATTTAAGCAGTTTGTAATAGTTGTCATAAGTTTAGTGGTTTCGGCTTTTTTAATCTTTTCGGTAGATGGTATATTTGCCTCACTGAGTCAATTTCTTTTCGAAGGAAAGGCCAGTTGATTTTGTTGTGTTTTATTGACTTTTATTCTATTAAACCTTAAAATATTATCGAAAAAGTATAATGAAATATCGTTAATAGTTTTTTTTTAGTAAAAAAAATATAATTAAATCAAATGAAAAATTTCATATATTCCTTTAATTATTTAATCCTATTCTAAAATAATAATAAACTATCCCTATCTGGTGATAAAAAAATGATTGAATTAAAAAAATCTATTTTAAATGTCAAAAAAAAACTTTTTTTTATTTCTATACATAATCTATTGATGAAAAATATATGGCGCTTCGGTAATTTCATTTACAAAAATATTAATATTTTTTATAAATTTTTTATATTTAGATTTAATATATTTTTATCAAAATTCTCCAAATTCAATGAAAAAATATTGCCAGTGTTTATAGTTTACATAAGGAACATAGTTAAAAAAAATATCATGCTTTGTAGAAAAACAAGGAAAAATTTTATGATAACAAAAAAAAAAAGATTCGGATTTGTCTCATTTTTTAAACATTTTTCAATAAACATGCCTTTTTTTAAATCAAAATTTTTATCACATAATGCTTTTAAAAACTGTAAATATAAAAAAAACTTTGATAAAATCTTTTCAACAAAAATCTATACTTATTTTTTTTGTTTTTTTTGTATGAATCATAAAAAGACATCTGAAAAATATTATTTTTTAGAAAATTTATTTTCTAAAAATAAGTCAAATATGGAAAGTTATTTTTTTCACGTTCATACAAGTAATCATCACAAATGTTATAAATGTCGTAGAAGGATTAGATCACGTCAGAAATCTTATATTTATTCGAGTTTTGTTTTTTTTTCAAAAATCTATTCAAGAACTATCGATAAAAACACATTATTTTATTTTCCTATGGATTTAGTAAAAAAAAAAAACTTAAAGAATTACCCTTTGGATTTTTTCGAAATTCATAATCAAATTAACAAAATGTTTATCATGTCTGATCAGCTAAGCGACTTTTATTTTGCTAAAATCGGTTTATTTTTCTGCATTCAATACATTAAAAAATTGTACATTAAAATCAGGAAAATCATTCTCGCAAAGTTTATCAAGTTTGCAAATAAAAGAATTATTCAAAGAAATTCGAGTGAATTCAAAAAATCAGCTTTTTCCAGAACAGATTTAAATATACAGTTTGAAATGTCCAAAATGAAAACATCTTTTTCATATATTTTAAAAACCCATGACTTTTATCCAGTATATTTTAGAAGATTTTAAAATAATGATTTTTATAAATATTTTATGAATACGTTTAATTCCTATAATACACTTCCAACTGACAGAAATGGTTATAATTTGTATAAATTAAAAATTTCGGAAACCGAACAGAAATTTTCTATATCTAGTTTTAAGAATGAGAATTTATTTAGAGAAACAAGCCTTTCTTATATAAAACCGAAAATAAAATTGTCTACTCTCAGTAAAAAAAGGTTTATTTTAAACCACGTAAGCAATTCATACGAAAATTGTTTTTCAGAAAATTTTTTTTTTTATCTTAAATTTTTAAACAATAACACGTTGTCTATTAGCAAAGCGAATAAAATTTTCTGTTATTTGATTTATTTTTTGAATAAATTTCGATTACAAAGTATATCCTTGAAAAAAACGATTAGATATCTCAGTTCCATTTACATGTTTAATGATTCAGAAAAAAAGATAAAATGCTTATCTTTAGCTTTACTCATCAAAAAACGTATCGGTTTTTATAACTTTATCCAATATTTAATAAAAAACTATGATAAGGTTTTGAAAAATAAAAAAATTAAAAATGACACGCTAGTTCTAAAAATATTGAATAAATTAAAAATAAGATCATTTTTTCCTGTTTTAAAACATATCTTTTTCAAAACATATAAACTTAGGAAGAAGAAGTGTATAATTTATTTTTTATCAAGTATATTGAAAACCCAATACAACGTAAAAAAAAAAGAGGCTTTGTATATATTTTCGTTTATTAAAAACTTTTTTAATCATGAAAAATCCCAGAATGTTAATCACGGTTTTGTTTTATTGAAATCGCTTTCCAAAAATTTTTTGTTCAAAGTCGTACAGCATGATAACAGTTTTTTTACCTTTATGACCGCAAAATTTGGTTCGATGTCAAGTGACTTTTTTAGATATAAAGCAGCCGTTATTTCGTGTAAAATTATTCAAATTATCAATCCTATAACCATCCCTTTTTTCATTTTAAAAGTTTTCAAAATTTCAGTCAAGTTGATGTTCGCATGCGTGGAAAAATTAGACAAGATAATCAAAATTATAGACATTCTGATCGGGATTTCTGGTAATAAAAGAATTTTACCTATAACATGGGTGTTGAAATTTTTCGATTATTTCATTTTCTTGATTAATCGGAAAAAATTGTATGATTTAAAAATTTGTTTTTATGCAAAAGTTTTTAAAGTTTTGAATTTTTATAATATCAAAATTTTTTTTTCATATTTCGTTAGAAAATTAAAGGAGAAAATTTTTAAAGACAATATATTTTTAATTGACATTTTAATATTAATTCTTAAAAAATCAAACTCTGATTTTTTTATCGAAATAGAATATCATGATTTATGCGATGTAATATTTAAGTTATTACAAAAAAATTTTTCAAAAAAAATTCTAGATCCGGCGACAGTGAATACAATTAAAAAATGTCATGTTTTTTTCGAAATTATTCTTATTAAATTTTATAAAATCGATAGAAGTTTATATTTCAAATTTTTCGGACTTTTGAAGTGGGAACTTAAAAATGGCTGTAAAAAAATTAAAATTCAATCAATTAAATCTATTAGAAAACTTTCTGAAGTATTACAGAGAAATTACTTTAAAATACTTATGGGAAATATAAACATTATTTTGTGCAATAATCTGATTGAAACGGATAGTGACATTCTTAGACATGTCTTGTGTGCCATAAATTCAATTATTAAAAATTTCTCGACTAAACTCACGGTTCCACCTATTTCGTCGATTTTTAATCATATATTGCCAGTTTTGAGAAAAAAAGAAAAGAGGTTAGAAAAATATTTATCAATACTGTTTTTGAATATCATAAGAAAAACGAATTTGTTATTATACAAAAAAGAATGGGTAAAAACTTTCATTCTAGTTACTGATTTCTTAAAAAATCCTAGTTTAATGACTCGTAAATATTCAATTATTCTATTGACAAAAATAATCGAACACATCGGGCCTTTTGAAATATGTTATTTGATAATTAATAATCTTAGAAATGACAGTTGTTATAGTAACACATCGTTATATTTCATATTAGTGTGCACAGCTGATATATTTGGAGTACAATATATCATCCCTTTTTTATACAAAAATATAATCAATTTCGATAACACAGATCTATCGAAGGTGTTGAAAATATTTTCTTATATACTAGAATATTTACCAGAATTCAAATTAACATCTTATATTGAGCCGCTATTCGTGATTTTAAACGAGCGATTTTATGAAAAAATATTTCTTAGAGAAAAAGTAGTTTTTTTAATCTTTTCTCAGATATTCGAATTATCCTATAAACTGGGTTTCGATATATCAACTGATAAAATATTCAAAAAAATATGGACTAAAATCTTCCAATCTGACAGTAAGCTGCGCCCGATAATTTTACATTGTATTGAAAAGTATATTCGTTTGAGAAAATCGAAAGTTTCGCTTACATTGTTTTCACACGGTATTTTTCACACAAACGATGAAGTTAGATTTTATCATTTAGATATTTTATCTTATTTTAAAAAGAAAAACCTTTTTTCAACAAATATATCGTGTGGGATATCAGTTTTTACAAATCCATATTTTTTTTCGTATAAAAAATCTCCAACAATCGAATGGTAATTCGGTGTTATTTTTTTTTTGTCCAGTAAATTTTTAGACAAGTGCCTCTGAACCCAAGGGCGCTTCTGAATTGAGTTTCAATGAATCTTTTATAAGATTCGTTGAAGTATTTAGGATCATTTACGAAAATAACTATACCAGGGGGTCTCTCTGATATTTGAGTACAATAAAACACTTTTCCTTGTTTTCCGGATTTATTAGTCGGAGGCGGTCTCCATTTCAATGCTTCTTGAATTATTTCATTGTGTATAGAAGTCGGGACATGTCTATTATATTGAGAAATCGCAGAATCAATCGACTCGAAAATTTTTTCGCACTTAAGTCCAGTCTTTGCTGAAGTAAATAGCACCTCCGCCCATGAAACACGAGGAAGTGAGCTCAAGACCATTTCTTTTGCTTCAAGTTTATTGAATTTTTGTTCTAAAATAATCTTATCCCATTTGTTGAATATTATAACACAGGCCTTGCCTTCTTGTTCTATTCTCTCTGCTAGTTTCTGATCCTGTTCCGTTATCCCTATTGATGCATCTATAACGAGTAGAACACAGTCACATCTCTGTATGGCTTTAAACGCTCTGTTTATCATGAAAAATTCTGGTCCATATTCTATAGTTTTCTTTTTTCTAATCCCGGCGGTATCTATAAGATTATAGACATTATGATTTAATCCCCCGCTTACAAAAGAATCTAAAGAATCGCGTGTAGTTCCTGGTATATCGGATACGATAGCTCTTTTTTTTCCAATCAATACGTTTAAAATCGAAGACTTCCCCACATTCGGTCTACCGATTATCGCTGTTTTTACTATATTCTCGACGTAAGGCAGGTTTACTTTGGGAAGATGGTTTACAACCTGGTCTAGTAGTTCACCGCTATTTGTTCCATGAATAGCCGATACAGGGATAGGTTCCCCGAAACCCAGTGACCAGAATTTTGAACTTTCTAATTCAAAATTTGTAATATTTTCACATTTATTGACTACTAGAAAAACTTTTGCCTTTTGAAATTTCAAATAATTTGCTAATTCTAAATCCACCTTACTTATCTCAGTTTGCCCGTCGACGACAAAAAGTATTACAGATGCTTCCTGTATCGCTACGATAGCTTGCTCTACGACCTCTGATGCAAATGTATCTTTTTCAGAGTTTGCGAAAACAAAACCTCCTGTGTCTGTAATCATATATTCAAAATCTTTCCAGAATGCTTTTTTATATGTCTTATCTCTAGTTATTCCCACTAGATCATGGACAATCGATCCATCTTCAAACGTTGATGCTAAACGATTTACTAATGTACTTTTACCAACGTTGCCTCTACCGACTACTGTGACGATGGGAATTCTTCTGTTGTTTATTCCCCCTTTTGTATTATCATATTCGTCCTGTATTTTCATATTAGCACTGTTAAATTCTTCCATGTTTAACATAATTTTAATATTATATATTTTTTTTGGAAAATAATTTTTTTTTTCAAATTCGACATGTAAAAGCGGTTTTTTAATGTTGTGTATAAAAGGTATATAATTCTTAACAAATAAAATTTTTTTCATTCTTAATAATAAAAATATTTAAATGTGTATACAAGATTATTTTTCTAAAAAATTTATTAAACGTGTATTTAGATTTATTAGGTTTGTGCAATAATCTATGGGAAAATTTAAGACAAATTTCAACACGGCGCCCAAAGAATTTGCATATTTTTTATTTGAAAAAAAAAAAAATGCTTGAACTAACTTATTATCAGTTTTAATAATTTTTCCCTTATCAAAAAAACAATCTTCTAATTTTTCAAATTTATTTTGAAAAAAAATTTTACAAATTGATTTTTTTTTATTTAAATTTATCTTTCGATTATTCTCTGAAATTATTTTTGAAATAAACGAGAAATTTATTTTCAAGTTAATAAGATCATCTTGCCTATGAATTTTTGTGAATGCGATAACCTTTTTCTCGGCTATTTGTTTAATTTTCAATGTATTTAAAATAATATAGAAAAAAGACCTAAATATTTTTATGGTAAAATTTCTATTTATTAACTTTCTAAAATAATAAATTATATACATAAGATTCTGTTTGATGAACAGAATATTTTTTTTTTTTTTCAAAACCTCGTTAAGTAATTTTAATTTATTTCCAAATATCCTCGAGCCATTCTTTATACATAATGAAAAAAAAATTAATTTTATCTTGGTTGTTATGAAAGAGGATATTTCTTCATGGGTAAAAATATTTCTTTTTTTTAAATTATCATAATCCGAATTTTTATTTAATAATATTGAAAAAAAAAACATATATTTATTTTTTTCAAAAGACTTTTTTTTTATTGATAAACTTTTTGCACAAAATTCATAAATATTAAACTTGTTAGCCGTGTTCATTTTTTCTATAGTATATATTCCTGATAGACAATTATTATGAAATATGATATTCCGTTTTATTATTTTTTTCGTAGGAAAAATTTTAGACGAATAAATTCTATATATTTTCCAAAAAAATCTTTGATAATACAATAAGTGCGACAAAAAAGTTTTTGAAGTATAATTTTTGCAGATACTAATTATATTTTTAATAAATTTAATCTTCAATGTCTCTGTTAATCCAGACAATATCATTCTGATCTGTGTAATCATGTAGAATATTTTTATTTTACAGTTCTTTATAGAAAATTGGTCATTGAACATGTAAAAATTCATCATCACATCTTTTGATGAAATTGTTTTAAAACACTGGAAAAATAATTCGAATATCAAAGGTGAGATTTTGAAAGAAAAGTTTTTGAAATAAAAAAAAGAATAAAAAACTTTAAAAAATGAACTTTTTTTATTGAAATTAAAATTTTTGAAATTATATTTAATATTTTCTCTTTTTTTAAAGTATACCAAAAGGTAATAAAAAAATAAAATATTCGTTTTTTTGATTAGAATAAATCTTTTAATTTTGAAAAAATAGCTAAAAAAAAAAATCTTTAAATTTGTTTTTCCTTTGTAAAATAAATAATGTATCTTTTTCCTCAAAAAATTTTTGATTGAATTTAATGATAGAGAAAGTAATTTTTTAACTGGTCTTTTAATCATCATATTCGATTTCATAAGTTTTTAATATTTTTAAAATAAAATAATGTATAGAAAATAAATAATATTAAAAAATAAATAAAAAATTTAAATCTGATTAACCTACTTTTTTTGGTTCTAGTGAAATATTCTGATTTTTTACAAACTAGAGTAATTTTTGCTAGTAACTTTGACTGTACAACTTGTATCGTTTGTATATTTGAATACGATTTTTCTATATTAGTTAAAGTATTCTCATTTTTATACAATTGTTCTTTCATTGTGTATATTATTTTTTTAATCCTATCATTGATTAATTTTTGACCATCGTTATCTTTTCTGTGTCTTAGATTCTGCGAATCGTTTTTTCCACAAAATTTATCAATATATTTTATAAGATCTTTTTTTTTAACAAAATTAATCTCGCGAAATATAAGTCTTTGTATAGCAACAATAGAAAGATTATTTTTATAAATCTTTTTGTAAAAAAAATTGGATTTTAAAATCGAATCGATGATATTTTTACATGATATTTTATTTAATTTTATTTTTTCACACGAGTTCGCTATTGACAATTTTTCAATTTTTTTAATGACATTATTTATTTTCTCCATTGTCACCAAGAAATATTTTTTTTAAAGACGAATTAAAATAATTAATTAATTATCTTCCATCATATAAATATAGGTAGAGGTTGTAATCTTAAATATAGCACATCTGGGAATTAGATTAGTGTGTATAATATAAATTTCAATTAATTAATTTACACCAAAATCTAAAAAATTTTCTAGTTTCACATTCCATTCTTCAAATTTAGAAATAGTACCCTTTAGTCTAAGTACTTCTCGTGTAAGCAACCACCATAATAAAGCGATAGAGTGTTTATTATTATTATTACCGGGTATGGCGATGTCTATAAATTTAAGAGATGAACTTGTTGTAGTAAAAGCTATAGTAGGCAAATTAACATATGATGCTTCGATCAGTGGCCTAAAATCTGTTTCAGGATTTGACAAGATTATTATCTGAGGTTCGAGATATTCTTTGCATAATTGATTGGTTAACTTCCCTGGAATCCATCTGCCAACCGACAATTGGCAACCTGTGTATTGAGAAAAACCGATTGCGCCCTTCTGTCCTACACCGCTTGTCGAGATCGAAATGACATTTTTGCAATTTTTTATAGAAACAATTGCTCTAGATGCAACTCTAATTTTTTCAATAGTTTTTGATATATCAATTATGAAAATCCCATCATTTCTCTGTTTCCATATATAATTTTTCATTAGTTTATGACACGTGTAATCTCCTATATGAGTATTACAGGCAAGTAATTTTTGAATTTCACTTTTTATTTCAAGAGTCTGACATTCTTCACTCATCATTTAATATTGAATAACATAAGCTCACAAATCCCGTATTCTGTATCTTTTGAATGGGAGAATTTAAGGAAACAACGGGCGTTCGATTTGGAAAAATCTTCAAAATAGTTAAGATAATTAAAAATAGGAAATATAAATATGACATCTCCAAAATATTTATTTATGACCACGTTCAAGTTTATGAAATTTTCTTCTCGGGAAAAATATGTTTTAATAAAGGGGAAATATTAAAATTTCACGAAGACAAACATTATTATCGGAGATCTAAGAAATACCATTTTCTTCTCAAACACTCTAAAATAATTGATATAGATAATAGATTAAAAATGGAAAAAAAATTCAATCCAATGAAAACTAGATTTTTAACAGTTAAAATGTAAAGTAAAAAATATATAAACAATGATTTAAATATATTATATAATCAAATAAATGAAATTGAGATCCGATAATACAAATTTTTTCATTAAAAAAATATTACAGTATTTAATTAAAAAAACAATTCTCAGTGGAAGCAAACGAAAGGATGTTTATAAAATTTTAAAAATTTCATTCGATTTTTGGTTTGACGATTTGATCCAGAAATTAAAATACATGATGAATAAAGGAAAAAGAGATTATATTACATTAAAAGATTTATCCAATTCAATTCTAATGTCCCCAGTAAAGTTTATCAGTGACATTGATTTATTCAAATATCAGAGTCTAATTTTTAAAAACAAGAAAAATATCAATGTTTGTAAAACAAATTCCATTATCTATAAATTTTCACAATCCTGGCTTGTAGTCAATTCTTTTACAAATTTTACAAAACGAAATATAAATCCGAATAAAATTAATTTCACTATTAAATCTAAGTATGATAATTTGAACACAAAGCAACAGCTTCTAATTTATTATTTTCATCTTCATTTCAAAAACAATGATAAGTCGGGAGAAAATTGGCTTTTGTATTTGGTCATGAAAGATTCTATGATTAGCGTAATCGGCGGGCATATATTATACATTTTGTTAAAATCGATGCAAAAAGGTGCCTTTTTGAAACACGATATTTTAAAAATTTTGAAATATATCCGTGCTTTGATTTCAAATAAATTTTTTAAACTAGATGATTATAAATTTGAAATATTTTTAATACTAATGATCTCTTTATTCAAAAATTATAACAATGAACGAACTTTTGAGAATTTAAAAGTGAAATATTATATAGCAAATTTATTGATATTTTTAAAAATAAAATTAAAAGATAATACTTTAAATTTTTCTAGAAATTTATTTAGACTTGTTTGTCTATTTGGAAAATCTAAAATTTTAACCCACGATCTATTCGCGTGTCTTCTATGCCTTGATAAAAATTGCATCGAATTGTATTCGATTTCCTTTGTAAAAATTTTTGCAAATCAAAAAAAAACTTCGACAAATAACAAATTATTTAAAAAAAATTTGATTGAAAGAGATATTATGAATAAATTTATTTATTCATGCATATTTTTTTTTTTGAAATATTATAAAAAAAAGAAACATCATTTCAAAAACAATATAATTGTGTTTCTAAAAAAATTTTTATATTAGATAAAATTTTTAAATGACAGTTGGAAAAAATATAATGATCGTTTTATATTAATCATCGTAAATAGATTGTATACTCCAATCGCTAAGCATAATTTTACGAGAATTCTTACTGCTTTTTCCTTCAAATAATAATTGTTTCACCCATGCACATCCAGTCGTTAATTTTTTTATTTCAAATGAGAACGAACTAATGTCACCCAATAATCCTATAGAAGTTTCGATAGATCTTTCAAGTCTATCGGTCGATAGAATGTAAAAAATAAAATCCAATAACCAGGATATCTTGTGATATATACGGGCTCCAGTATCATTGTCTTTTTCGATTCTAAAATTCTGAATTACACCTGTCATCCCATCCAATATCGAATCTTTTAATTCAAGAATCATTTCTAAATAGACTGATTTTTCACACCCCTCGTCTTTCATGATTTTATAGCATTCATTTTTAAGAATTTCAAAGGCATTTGAAGAAAAATAAACTGAGTTTTCATAGATAGAAAATGAAAAATCTCCCATAGAGGTTATCAGTGTAGGCTTTATCCCGAGATCACAGTCCTCGTGTTGAATGAAATCCATTAATGAATTTACAAAATTATACAAAAATGGTTCGAACGGGTTTCCCACTGTACGACAGATATCTCCGATAATCCCTATTGATAAATTCAGACTTTTATAATCCTCATTTTTGGTTAAGCAGTCGAACAGATATGGGGCCCAATAATTTACTTTTTTTTCAAAAATACTTCCAAAACTCTGGGCTATCGAACTAAGGCAAACTAGTATTTCTTCGTCCAGTATAAAGTTAGAATTTTCAATATTTAATTTTTCATTGAGATCTTGTAAAATTTCTAGTGAATATTCTACAAATACAGGATTCAACTTTTTATTAAGTTTTTGAATTAAAAACCCTATTACTCTACACAAGTGAATTTGTATTCTTTTTTCGCATAAATCTTTCGAAAATATTTTGTTATTAACTGATAGTTTTAGTAATTTAGCATAGAATGGAAAAGAATATGCTAAAAATGTTTTATTTTTTCCATTTGAATTTATTATGCATGCGCAAATGAATTCGAATATTTCATCTGCTTTACGTTCTTCTAGTGTGTTTTTCGAAAGGCAGAAAATTGGATTTATGAAAATATAACTAAAACACCAATCCAATAAACCTTTTTTTTCAAACGAATAGAGAAATTCGTTCATAGTTATAATAAAATTTTTGTTAATTTGATTTTTTTCAAATAGATCAAGTATGTATTTAGTATATAGGCTTAGAATATCTCTTGTAACATAAGGAATATATAAACAAACTTTTCCAAGAAACCAATGAAATAACTGTATTTCTGTTTCGTCATAAAATTTTATATTTAGCGATAAGTAATTTAGCATATTATATATATTTTCATATAGATATTTTGCCCCGATTCCGTCGAAAATCGAAACTAATATGATCATAACTAACTTTATCCCTTTATCCATTTCATTACTTACAATATGATTTTTTATAAACTCCATTATTTCAGGTATCACTAAAAATGGAGAAGTTTGAATCATTTGATTTAGGCATATTGCCGAAGCGCTCCCCAAATTCCACTCTTCAAAATCGTTTTCTATGTATAGATTTTTAAGATTTTCTAACAAAATTTTCGATAAGTGTTTACAGGCTCTGTTAGTATAATTTAGAGAATATTCAGTAGGAAACACGCCCTCTTGGACCGCGCGTATCGAGTTTATTTTTATACTAAACTCTTTATCCGCTATTATGGCCCATAATTCAATAGCCTGAATAGAAACAACTTCATCCTCATTTCTAATACTTTTCAAAGAAATTTCGAAAATAATAGAAATGAATTCTTCTAATTTAGTATAATATAAATGTGCAATTTTTCCAAAGATTTCAAAAATCAAAGTTCTAACTTTTGCCCCTGACCATAAAAATTGGTTTACCAATCTCTTTAATATATAGTCTTTTTCAATTGAAATGGCGAAATTTGCCGATAATAGTGGAATGATTGTGTTAAAAGCATTCAATGCCGATAATGACTGTCCTATTTCGTTATTTTTATATTCTCCTATTTTAGGCAAGACGATTTTCAACATGATTGTCGAATAAGGGATAACCAGGTTCTTCAGGTTTAAATTATACTCACATTCAGAAGAGACATAATCGATAAATTCTATTGCAGATTGGCAGAAATTTGTATCATTTGTTTCTTTTACTAGATCATATAGTATATTAAATATCTGATCGTTTTTAAAATTTATAAGTTCTACAATTGTTATTTTCGCGAATATTTGAGCAGAAACTTTTCTTGCATCTAAAGAATTGCTATGAAAAACCGAAAAAAGATTTTTTTTGATTATAATACGCTCACTCTCGCTTAAAACATTTTGCCATTTACAAAGATTACGATTATCAATCTTATTAAGACCAACGTTGATGCAGTTTTTCATTATAAGACCAGCTAATCTTCTCAACTCGGGAGATTCTTCCCCATCGGAGATTATTGAAACTAAATCTACGAAAAATTTAAATGGATTTTCTTCTTCCTTTATTTTCAGAAATTTTTCAGCAGATATTCGCACGGTTCTATCGGCATATTGGACATTTCTTAAATTAACACGAATATCCATCTGAATAGCAATAAGATAATAAAAAAATTATTTTATATACATATTTTAATTTTCTCAAGATAACAGCCAAGCTCTGGTAACACTTGAAAAGACTTATGCCAGTTAGTCGGCATGGAACAAATGGAAGAAAAAGAATAAGAAAGTTCCTTTTTTAATAATAAATTATTAAAATGGCAATTAATAAATTTTTAAACTTCGTTTCAACTACAACGATAGGAAATAGGATCGAAAAAATTGGAAAATGTAACAGATTTGAATTTAAAAAAACTTTTTTAAACATAAAAAAGTTAAAAGCAAGAAATTTGCTATCAATGCAAAAAAATTTAAACGCATCAACTGAATTAGCTACATCAAATAATGAAGTTGCACAAACTCTTTTGAAAGAATTGGACAACGAGGTTAAGCAAGAAAATAGCCAATTCAATGTTTTCATAGTGTCAAATAAAAAAATAGTGTCCATAGTAGCTATGTTTTTTACTATAGCCGGAGGCTGGTTTTTTACTCCGACTAGGAAAAAAATTATTTCATTGATAATTTCTTTTCTGGTGGGCGGATTAGCATTTTTTTCAATAAGAAACATGAGTTTCAAAAACAACGTTTCAGTACAAAGCAAAATAATAGAAAATATTTTGACAAATAATAATGACAAATCCATGGCAAATGAAATTAGTGAGATTCAGAAAAAATCCGATATGTCATCTTCAGAAATAAAAACCGAAGTTCGAATCGTCTATAAAAAATTCTTAAGCTTTTACCTTAGAAATACTTCCATAAGTTACGAGGAAGTAGAACAGCTTGTTAAGATAAAATCTATTTTAGGAATTAATGAACAGGAAATCGGGCAAAGTCATCATGAATTCGCTAAGGATCTTTACAAAAGTTATATCGTGCTTTTAGAAAGAGATGAAAGTGGAGAAACTGATAGTATTGTGAACAAGTTCTTTTTTTTATCCGATAAGATTTTATCTAAAGATTCACAAAAAGGTTATCAATACGAGTTCAGTCGAATTGTTAAAACTTTTCTCCTTTCACAACCTGAAATCAAACAAATGTGTAATGAACAGTCGAAAAATTTATATAAAAAAAATATTGATAGCTTGATAAAATCGAAAGTATATGAAAATCTAAAAATTGAAGAAATTGCGACTATATTAGATATCGAGGATAGGCAGAGAGACGTTATTCACTCTGATTATCTGTCTGAAAAAATCCAATCTGTTCTTGTTAAAGACGGTAAAATATCGTCTGAGGGTAAATCTGAAATTCAAGAATTATGCAATTTGTTAAGTATATCAGATGAACAACAAATCGAAGCAATCATGAAACAAACTAGACCATTGTACAGTGATGATTTATATAATTTTTTCACAAAAGAAAAAGACGTTGAAAATTCGGCTCAACTGATTTTATCAAAACAAAAAGAATATTTTTTAACTGAAGATTGTGCAATTGAAGAATATTTTAATGCATCTGGCAAGGCGATAAATTATTTTATTGAAAATTTGTTTAATAATAGTAAAAACCTCAGAGAAATAGATAATATTACTGGATTTGAAAATCTATTCGATGCTAAAAAAAATATTGCTAATGTGTTTAATTTACTAAATTTTTCAAAAAGCAACAAGGATTCTAGAGATCTGTCTTCTTTTATAGATAAAACAGGCGCGGGATATAACTCCGGAAAAGCATTGCAAATTTACGAGTATCTAGTAAAATTTTCATTGAAAGAAGGTGTTTTGACAGATGAAAACTCTGAAAAATTACAATCTTTGAGCCAAATTTTTTCAATTTCATCAGATGAAACAGAAAAAATTTATGACAATATAGCAAGTCCGATTTATATGCAGAAGATAGGTGAATTAATCGATTCGAAAAGTTTTACCAGTCAGAGTAAAGAAATTATTAAAAATTTTGAAAATTCTCTTAAAATAAACAGTCGTTTGGCTCTGGAATCAAAAACTAATTTGTACAAAAACAAACTAGATGAAGTTTTAGATAAAGTATCAATTTTATCTGAGAAGGATTTAGAATTTTTAAACAACATCAGACTTTTTTTGAATTTAAGATGGGAAAATGTACAAAATATTCATAACGCAAAATCAGAACCAATATTTTATAAATCGGTTACAGAGGCAATGGGAGCAACCGGGGTAATACCTGTAAATTACTGGCAAGGTCTTGAAAAGCTCAGAAAGAGATTGCAATTGACTGAAGGTAAGGCTAAAGAAATATTTTATAGAGCAGTAAGAGAAAAATTAAAAATAATTTTCGAAAAAGCAATTGTTGAAAATAAAAAAAAAAATCAACCACAACAAGCTAATGGTACGGAAAATAACAATGATCCGACTGTTCAAAAAGGCTCGGGAACCGCGTTGGGAATAGAAGCTGGAAATGAAGAAGGAAATGAACTATTTAATTTGGTTGATCTGTATTTTAGAAACAACATCTATATCGACAAGGGCGTATCCTTGAATGAGACTAAGAAAAATACGATGAAAGGTCTTCCGGGCAGATCAGAAGTTCAGCTTAGCTCCAAATCAAAGCCCGATTTCATCTATCCAGTCAGTCTAGACGGTCTATTCGATAAAAAAACTGTAAGCAATATGTATAGACAATATTTAGTAGACTGTTTTTCAGCAAAACTACAAAGTGAAAAAAGAAGGCTGTTTAATAATTTGGAAAAATTAGGTCCTATACTAGGACTAGACGAAAAGGAAATAACCAACATTCACTCTAATGTAGGAATGGTAATATTTCAAAAGTTTTTATCCCAAGCTCTTTCCAAAGGTTACCTAGACAAATCAGACACTTCTTTTCTAGCGAGCATCCAAGCAACATTGTCCATGAACAACAAAGAATGTAACGATTTGATTAAAAATGGAAAAAAAAGTTCGGTAAATTTAGCCGTTGAAAAAATTTTTGCTAGTCCTAAAATCGATCCGTCTAGTGTAACGAAAACAAGAAACATGGCTTTACAGTTTGGTATAGACTTGGCGTCGGAATTAAACATTTCTTTAGAACAAAGATCTAAATTATTCAGAATTGAACTCGACTCGGGAATCGAGGAAGGAATTATTACTAATGAAAGCCAAAATTTGATCGGAGAGATTCAAATTGCATATGGGTTAGAAGACGATGTAACAAAACGAATTCTTGCAGAATGCATAACAAATAAAAGTGAAGGACATTTGATAAATGCGATAGCTTCTTTAAGAAGAAAGTCTGAAAACGAGGCCTTGAATGAGATACAAAAAATGCTGAACTTTGGAAATTTGTTGCCATTGACAATCGAAGCTTCGGTCGGATCCGTTAAAGAAAAAACGGATCTATACGATTTATATTTTTCTACTAGAACTACAAAGCCTGATCAATTTTCTGAAGAAAAGACATTAAATTTATTAAAGTTAATGTTGAATTTGAATTAGTCGGTGGTTAAGAGTTTTTGCGTATAATGAGAGCGAAATGGAGGAAAAAAAGAATGAGAAGATTGCGTAGGAAAAGAAGGCAAATGAAAAAGCGATCCAAATAAATATTTAATTAAAGCAGTATATTTTTAATTAAATACTAACAGTAAAATTATAAACGTGGTTAGTTATATTAAATTAGATTATATAATTTACTATTGATTATTATCAGGTGCTGATTTTTATGGAAAAGGTTTCAGAGCTAAAGTTATGCGTAGACACAGTTGTATTGGATACTACTAGATTTTTTAAAAAAAATAATAGAGCTGCGGGAGTCAGGGCTAGAAAAAATCTTCAGAAATGTAAAAAATTGTCTCAAGAAATCAGATTGATGATTCAAAAAACAAAACAAGAAGAGTTTCAAAAAAAAGCGGAAGTTGCTTCTGCTCGAGCGGCCGAAACAGGAAGCGATCATCTCAAACGAGGTCCTTTTGTGGATGACGATTCATATATAACATTTCCAGTAACCGATGATCAAGGTAACCTTGGAATAACGCAACCATTTATAATGGAAAACGAAGAAAAACACATTTCAGTACACAGATATCCAGGGGAAAATTATAAAGAAAATGATTTAAATTCTAATTATGATTTTAATACTTTTGATATTATAAACAATTATCCTACATAATAAAAATTTTTAATTGGTCAATATTCCTTTTTTTATTCTTCTAAGTCCAATTCGCATTTGTTTTTTATATAATTATAATTTTCTTCCCAGTCTGGCAAGCTTCTTAATTCCAATTGAGCTTTGTCGCGTAAAACTAGCACTACGTCTGCAGTTAGGCCTCCGAATCTAGTTATGAAGTTAATCTTTTTAATATCTTTATAAACAATTTCAACTTTATCTTTTTTTTGAAAACCAGAGTCTACGGTAATTCTTCTATTTGTGATTGTATACTTAACCCAAAATTGTCTTGATAACGTTGCTAGAAAAGGTATTATCCCAAGAACTGTTAATATTGATATGAATGGAATGATCAGTTCCGTTTTAGAAGGAGGTCCTTCAAATATGATTTTCTCAGCTTCTAGTTTTTGTTTCTGAGGAATATTGTTATTATTTTTAGAAAGTTGAAATTTTTTAGTAGAATTTATCGGATAAAAATTGATTGCATTACTTCTCTTTCGACCGAACGAGATGCCGGTTGGAGATTTGACAAAATTAATCATATCGTATTTAAACATTTTAAAATTAACAATTGTAAATATAAAAAAGAATTAATTTAGAATAGAATCATATAATTTTTCTTTTTCGGAAACGTATATCCCGTCCAGGAATTTTCTAATGTCTTTATTTTTTACCAAACACGATTGTTGAATAGCAGATGCAGACATTGACACTAAACTCAAGTCATTGCCTTTAAGTATTATTTCATCTTTCGAACTTTCGTTTTTCTCACACAATACATCGTTAGACATGAAGATCTTTCTAACTCGTTTTTCGCCTAAAAAATTTCGTATTTCCACGCCTTTGCCTTCGTCGATTATATTTAAGTTAATTGGAAAATGAGCATAAACCATTTTCATTCTGTATTGGAATCCATAGACGACTCCGAAAATTAAATTTGATATATGAGAGCTGATTGTGTTCAAACATGCCGTTTTTTTTCTATTTCCATGCCATAGAGTTAAATAGATCTTTTTTTGATCAGTTGTTATTTTTATTATAGTATGCGAAAAGTTTCTAGAAAGACATCCTCTTGGACCAGATATCTTAATTTTTCTAGATCTAGATTTCACTTTTACTCCTTTTGGTATAAGAATGGTTCTAGTTGTTATGATTGGCAGCATTAGGAATAGGTGTATCACTTGCGCTAATTTTCTAGATTTCGAAAAAATTAGATTCGTAACACATATTTTAAATATATCAGTAATGAGGCATTTTTTCTCGAACTCATGACCTCCAGCATGTTAAACTGGCGCTGATGTTTACTAACCAACTGAGCTATACTGACTTAAAATTATGACACTTGTTTATATAATAAACAACATATTAATCCCATCGTCTTTAATTCGCATTGATAATTTTTTGAATATAGGAATTTGGATGACAGGTTATAATGTAAAAAAACAGGAATTTAGTAATATCAAAATAAAATTTTTAAATAAAAAAAGTGAATCGGGAATAAAAAAATTGCCTTATATTTGTATTTTTATCAGAACCAATTTCGTACTAGCAATAAAAAAATCTCAATAAACGTACCTATAAGCCTGTTTTTAATAGAAATCTTTGATATTAAAAATAGTGTTTTTTAAAAAAAAATCATTTTTAGAATACTTTTGATTAGTTTCTGTCTTCAGAAACTCAGACACGTATAAACTCTCGTTTTTAAATTCTCTTATTTTTTCTTCATTTTCGAAGTTTTCTTTTTTTTTTTGAAAGCCATTGTCTTCATTACCAAGATCAGTTAAATTTTGTCTATTTAAATTAGTATAATAATAACTACTTTTTTTAACATTTTCTTCTTCCACTGAATTTCTATGAAAAATTTCTGTATTCCTACTTTTTACTATTTTTAATCGCCTGTGTCTAACAGCCCTTTGGGTTTGTTCTTTTATATCTTGACTGTTATCTAAATCTGACATTTGTCCAAAAAGCGCAAGTTTTTGTCTTAGTGATAAAAAACCGATTTCGTCATGTAATGAAACTTTTAGAAATGAATATTTTTTTTCAGATTTTTTATTAATTAAACTTACAAGAGCTTTTTTTCGTTCTGTTATTTTACAATCCCATTCTAAATCAGTTTTTCCAAAAAATAAAAAACAATTTTTTTTCTTGTAAAATTTATGTAAGTAAAAAAAAGTTTTAACACTATCGTGAATTGAATTATTTTCTTTATTAAAATCAAATAAATAAAATAAAAAATAATTCAGATGAACGTATGAATTTAAGGTTTGAATTTCAAAAGAATTGCATTTTTCAATTTTATAAAATTCCATCCCGATGGAGTCTAAAATTTGCCAATTTATAAAAAAGTTGCTAAAATGGCTTACTATCAGAGAATTGGCTTCATTTCTATTACTACCGATTTTTATATTTGACCCAGTCAGTTTATTTAGTAATGACGTTTTTCCTGTTCCTCGACTACCTGCCAACATTATAATTTGTTTAGTTGGATTTAAGGAAGGTAGTTTTTTTATAACAATTCTAATTTTTTCCAAAAAAATAAAGCTTTTATCATTTTTTTTTAAAACAGTACAGACTTTTCCAAACATTTTCTTTTTCAATTGCTTGCAGACATAAATTGAATTGGCATATTTTACCATTTTTATATAATCCCTTGAAAATTTTTTAATCAATTGTTTTATTTTACTGATTATGCCTAATGAATATTTATATTGATTTCTGTCAGCTAATATATGAATAAGATCGCTATAAAAAAGGTGAATTCGATTAATCTGGGGGAAATCTTCTAAAATTTTGTTTAATTTTACTTCACACGAACTGTGAAAAAATTTAATTTTTTTCAAATAAAACTCTCTTATTCTTTGAATAGAGTAGTTTTTATGGACGATGGTAGGAGTTTTTCTTTGAGTATTAGATAAGATTAGATCAATAAAATTTTTAGAATTAGGAATCGGTCTTATCATTTTATAATTTAATCAAGCACAACAAGACAAAAAAAAGCCCTTATTCTTTGAACTTGTTTTTGCCAATTTTTTATAAAGTAAAATTTTTGTTTAAAAAAAAAGAAATATTAGTTTCAGAAGAGGATTAATGTTTATATCATGTCTATCGCATTTTAATATTTTCATATAGGATAATTCTAATAAATTTATATTTTCATAACATCATTGACATTTTACAAATTTCTCTAAAATTCGATATATTCGAATTTCAATTGGGTTTCTTGTCCCGTAAAAAAATCCGCTTCTTCATCGAATCCCAGTCCATATAATATTCCCTGAAAATGCCTTTCTATTTTTCCTTTAAAATAGAAAATCTTGAATTTAAAAAAAACATCCAATGTTAACAAAGAATCGCTACCCGCTTGGTGAACATGGCCTGTTCTGTTTATATCAAACTTTTCAGCCATTTTATTTAAGCTTCCAGATATTTTTTCACAGTATAAACTAATATATTTCATATCAAATAAACATGGGAAAAAAATGTTCAATAAATAAAAAAAATTTTCCCTTTTCTTTGGGAGACATTTGCTTGTCAAAATCTTAACTAAATAACCAAAATCATATCCTGAATGAAATGAAATCCACTTTATTTTTTTGTTAAAGACTAATCCTGAATTGATTAGAAAATTTGAAAATTTTTCTGGACATATACCTTTTTTTTCATGTTTTTCAAAGTTGACTCCAGATCTAGATAAAAGATCAATTGAATCTTGTGCAAACATATCTTTTTTTAAATTAAACTTGAAGTTGAACTGCCAACATGTTTCATTTTCAGTATTCACCCTTGATTCTGAAGAAAAGGAAAATCCGATTTGAATCAGTTTAAGCAATTCAACATTATTTTTTAGAATTTTGTAGTTATACTCTTCTATTTTCAAATCTTTTTTCAAATTCTTGGAAACTATTCCCGGAAATTCCGTATCCATTGCAACATACCAGTTTTTTTCGATAAGTTTTTTTATTTTTTCCGTTGCATCATTAAAATTATTTTCCCACACATTTCTTATAACAACCATATAAAGTAAGATTTTTTAATATTATTTACAATTATTCAAAAACAAAGTTTTTAAAACAACGTTAAAGGTTTTTTGATTTCTCAAAATTAATTAAATTAAAAAATTATTTTTAACAGAAAATTTAATTTTTATTAAAAAAATTACGTAGAATTCAATTTTCGATATAAGCTAAACCGAATTTTATATAATACCGAATATCAAATTCCGCGTTTAGTTGTCAATTTAGGTTTTTATTAAAATATATGTTTTTAATATTAAAATTTAAATTAATACCATTTATTAATGTTAGGATTTGCGATTAAATTAACAAAGTGTAGGAATATTTTTAGATTTGTTGAAAAAAATTGTATTTGCATGATCAGCAAAAAAGATGCAGAAAAGGCTTTTGAAATAAAAGTAAATGAAAAGGAAAGTCTATTTAAATATGATAAAAGTTATCCCGGTACTGCGCCTCCTGGAACAGTTGAAGAAAATTTCCCACTTTCAGAAGTACTGAATCTGAAAATTAATAATTCTAATGTTCAGGAATTTTCAAGGGATCAACAATGCGGGGTGATCAGAGGAGCAGACGAAAGTATACTTGATTGGTTAGAAAAAAAAGGAAAGATTAAGCCAAGAATTTTTGATGATACTAAAGAAGAAATTGTAGAAAAAAACCAAACATTACTTGAAGATGAATTTGATTTTGAAGACGGTGAAGATGCCTTGGAAAATTTTTTCGGCCAGCCGGGATCGAATCTCTCCGATTTTGTTTAATCCATTACAATTTGATTTAAGAAATATATAAATAATGTTTTTTAATTATTATATTACGTTTTCGAATCAATTGTACATTGACTTGGGATTTTTTTTTTGCAATAATAATTCAAAATTTATATGAAGTTTTACGAATTAAATATTTCTTCCAATATTAAAAAACTATATCAAGAAAACTTTTTCATCGATAGTTTGGCTAAGAGCATGGCTCTTCAAGTTTATCTGGATTTAAATTTACTAAGAGGGCGGAGACTGGTAAAAATATTCTATAACGAAAAGGAAAATTTATACTTCATCACATCTTTTAAGAGCAACGGGGCTCATTGTTCAAATGAATTAGAAATTTTTATCCCGATGCCAACAGGTACAATGATAGACGTTAGAAAAATTTGCAAAATTTTTGACATGAATTTCATAGTTAAAAAAAAACTAGTGCCTAAAGCCTTTAATCTGGCCATGATTGATCTAGAAAATAATATCGTTTATTATAAAATAGACAGGAGTCTTCATGTCACAACAGGTCCTGTGGTTTAAGTGATTAATTTTTTTTTCCGGACTTAAAATTTAAAAGTAACCAGGCTCCCATGCGAACCAGATCCGATCAAAACTCTTTTTCTAGGATGCAATACAAAATTCTCTAAGTTAGCAATATTCGAATTGAATTCAGTGATAATCTTTCCACTTTCTGAATTAATGATAATGGCTTTTTTGTGCCGATTGAAAATTCCTAAATAACTATCAAAATAACCATTTCGTAAAAATAGCCTGTATTTTTTATCAATTGCGTTAAACTTATTAAAATGGTTTTTTTTTTCTATCTTGTAGAATTCTTTTTTATAAGACCATTTGTAAATATTAACATTTTCATCAGAATAAAAAATGAAAGGTTTATTTTTTGAAACGCAAAAAGAATTTATTCGCGATTCATTTTTCGTCTTAATTTTCAAAATAGGCTTGTTGTGAGAAAAATTTCTATAATCCCAAAGATATAAATTAGCAGAATACCCTTTTGATACAAGATATGTAGAATTTCCTATAATTTTAACAGACTCTAGTATAAACCCTGTATTTAACCGGTTTAAATAATTTTTGACTCTATTATCCCATGAAGTGACAAACCCGTTTTGATCCGAAGATATGATTAAATTGTCTTTAGAGTCGATGTCAATGATTTTGCCTAAATTTTTATCAAAAAATCGTACTATTGAATTACATTCACATTCCCATAAAATTAATTTCGAATAATCATAGACACTATATAAAAAGGAATTGTTGAGATTCAAAACATTAGTGTCTAAACTGTTACGATCGAACCTGTTTATTTTAATTTTTGAAATTTTTTTTGAAAAAATAAAGACTTCCCCTGAATTATTACAAACAGCAAAATATTTACCATCTTGAGAAATGTCTATTGAAAATAAGACATTTGTTCCTATTCTAAACTGTTTGAAAAGCATAATATGTATCTGAAGTTATATACTTATTTTCAAATATATTATATCATGAAACCATTGGCATTTGAAAAAAACGACGATCTTTTCTTTAAAATTCTAGAGATAATCAATTTTTTAAATAGTGAGAAAAAAAAAAGAGTCGGAAAGTTGAAAGAAGAATATGAAGATTATTTTAATCTATCTAATTTCACCCAATGGAATTTAAATTCAGACAAAAATAGAATAGAAGAAGAAAGGGCGTTACAGGTCGCCCAATGTACAAAAATATTGGATGATGAAAAAAATTCAATAAATTGCATCATTAATTTAAATCATATAGGAAAATTTGTAACAAACTTGGGCGAAAAAATTTCTCCCACCGACTTAGAAGACGGTGTAAGAGTATGTGTAGATAGAGGTAAATATCAAATACAATTTAGTTTGCCACCAAAAATCGATTCTCAAGTAAAAATAATGGCAATTGAAGAAAAGCCTTCGGTTACTTACAATGAAATAGGCGGGTGTGAAAAACAAATTTTGAGTATAAGAGAAATTGTAGAATACCCTTTATTATATCCTAGAAGATTTTCGTCACTAGGAATAGACCCGCCGAAAGGTGTCCTGATGTTCGGGCCTCCTGGTACAGGAAAAACTTTGGTAGCAAAAGCAGTGGCAAATAGATCTAATTCCTGCTTTATTCGTGTAATCTGTTCAGAATTGCTTCAAAAATATATAGGCGAAGGGGCCCGATTAGTAAGAGAATTGTTTAATTTTTCAAGACAGAAAAATTCTTGTATAATTTTTTTTGATGAATTAGATGCAATAGGCGGTACAAGGTTTGATGATGGCGCCGGAGGGGATAACGAGGTTCAGCGAACCATGCTTGAAATCGTAAATCAATTAGACGGTTTTGACCAGAGAGGAAATATTAAAGTATTGATGGCCACAAATCGACCTGATATTATCGATCCCGCTTTGATGAGACCAGGGAGATTAGATAGAAAGGTCGAATTTAGCTTACCAGATTTACAAGGAAGATCCAGGATTTTAAAAATTCATTCTAAAAATATGAAGCACGATTTAAACATAAGATTTGAACTTTTGAGTAGATTATGCCCCGACTCTACAGGAGCTGATTTAAAAGGTATATGCACAGAAGCAGGTCTTTTTGCCATAAGAAGGAATCATAAACTTGTTTTAGAGGAAGATTTTTTAGAAGCAATAAACAAGGTGATAAAAGGGTATTCTAAATTCAATGCAACTCCGGCGTATTTGAAATTTAACTGATATTTAATTTGCTAAAAAAATTTATAAAATTTATTAAAAATAAATAAAAAAAAACTTGCACCAAGGCTATTCGAGTATTAATGTTAATAATATTAGGATTAAGTATGGATAACTTAGAAAATTTCCACCACTTTTAATTTAAATGGGTAGAGTAAATGTATTAGCTGACGCATTGAAAATTATTTCAAATGCAGAAAGACGAGGCAAAAAACAAGTTCTGATAAGACCGTCTTCTAAATCAATTATAAGTTTTCTGAAAGTTATGCAAAATCACGGTTATATCGAAGATTTTATAAGAATTGATGATCATAGATCTGGTAAGATAATAGTTAATCTTCTTGGAAGATTGAATAAATGCAGGGCAATGTCGCCTAGATACGACTTGAAAATTGAAGAATTCGAAAAATGGGTAGCAAATTTGCTGCCTTCTCGGCAATTTGGTGTTATTGTTCTAACTACTTCGCTTGGAATTCTAGACCATCATGAAGCTTTAAAAAAAAAAACAGGTGGTAAAATCCTAGGTTTTTTTTATTAAATAATAATTATATTTATTTTATTTATTATCTAATTTGATAAAAGTCGGGGGAATATTAAAAATCGATGAATCATAGTCCTCTGGAATTGCTTGCAGATATTGTTTTGAAAAAAAAAAAAGTAATTATTTTTACAAGAAATAATAAAAAAATTATCGCAACATTAAGGGCTTTTGATAAACATTTTAATTTAATATTAGAAAATGCAAAAGAAATCTGGTCTTTTAGGCAATTTGAAAATGGACTGAAATTTCAAGAAAGAACAATTCAAAAATTACTAGTAAGAGGTGACTCAGTAATTTTAATAATAGAAAATTAATAAATAATAACATTATCAAATTAAAATATAGATATTAAATTGAAAAAAAAAGATAAATATAAAATAAATGGATGTTCAGAAAAATGCTATTCCCGTGGAAGTTACATGCCTATTAAAAATTTTAACAAGATACTTTTATTTAGATCAGCATATAATTTTAATTGATTTTCTGATAAACGTTAGATATGCGTCAGAATATTCAATATCTAAAGAATTGAATATGAAGAACGAGAGGATCAGGATGATTACTAATTTTTTACATAAAGAAAATATAATTAATTTTGAAGACAGGTTATTTAAAAAACTTAAATCCGACAAGAATGTGTTAAATGAAAAAAAAATTTATAAATTAAGGTACTGGTTTATTGATTTTAATCTATTATTATTGAATTTAAAACTAAAACTAAATAAAATTTTCAAAAAAAAAACCAATAATATCTTGAAACTTGATAATATCGAATTCATCTGTTCTAGAAAAATTTGCGAAAAAATCTATTACCTTAAAAATCTTAGTGATCTACCATTTGATCACTCGTTAGGTCTGTTTTATTGTACCAATTACCTAAATCAAAGAGTTCTATGTGGTTCAAAAATATTTGAAAAAAAAAAAAAAAATATTTTAACAAATAAAAAAGACATTTTATCTGTAAATAATATTTATATTTCATACGCTTTCATTATCAAAAGATTGGTTAAATGCTATCGCATTTTCGATTGATTCTGTAGCGTGTGGACAAATCTTTGTCAACAGTTGAGGGTATTTAATTATTGATATTACAATGCCATTGAAAACCAATAGTACATTGATTGAGATAGATGAATTGACAAAATTATCTGGTTTTAATTATCATTTTTTTCTGAATTATTATATTTTTTTTTTATTATTACTCGAAAAAAACTGTAGAATTTTTTACAAAAACGGTAAAATGATTAAAAAATTATTTGAATTTAGAAACTATTTAGAAATTAAAAACAAAAAACTTCTAAAAAGAATATTCGCTATTACGATAAATAAAAATATGAAAAAAAAACACGAATTGTCAAGTTTTTCTGTCATTCTTTGTAGAAAAATTGAATTAGTGAAAAAAAAAAAAAAATACGAGAGAATTAAAAAAGAAGTGTTTTTGAAAAATACCGCGGCTTTCAGAACTATTGATATCTACAAAAAAATAATGAAATTCGAAATCCAATCTATATCCAACTGCGATATACTTGTATTCTATCCAGATAAATTTATTAATTGCAATAAAGAATTTTTGTTATTGATGAATTTTAATTTTTTTAATTCAAATGCGCTGATATATGCCGGTGGTATATCAGAGCTTTTGAATAAAAATCTTAGTAAAATATTTTTTAATAGAAATCATCAGATTATAAGTCTCGTAAAAATGTTTTATAGATCTATCGGATGTTTTACAATAAGTCACGTCATGTTTTAATTTGCCTGATTTTTAAAACACACAGGATCAACTGATACTATGTACTACATAATATATGCTGTTATAAATCAAATCCTTTGAGAATATCAAATAATTCAAAAATTTATTATGTGCTACAATAGTTCAAAGGTTAGAATATCATGTTGTGGCCGTGATGATCCTGGTTCGATTCCAGGTTGTGGCAAATATCAAGTCTCAGGAAACCTCAATTGTTTTCAATAATCTAAAAATATAAGATGGAAAAGATATTTGATAATCATGTATTATACTCAAGTAGGTTAACTTCAGAAAGAGGTTTTTTAAACTCTTTCGACAACAATGACAGTATAAAAGGATTGCATGACCAGATTGTGTTTTTAAAAAGATTATGCGAAAAATGGAAAATTGTAAATAAAAAAAAAAATGTAAAAAAAAAAATGAAATCTAAAAGCCATATGCAAAAAATTCATAAAAAATTAATTGCCCTGGTTTGAAATTTATTATTTTAATTTTTACATTAAGAATTTTTTAAATCATAAATTACATTCTCAATCTCTCTTAATTTTTTATGATTCGTTGTAATTTTATTCTTTAAGATACGGCCGTTTTCTGGCACAATATTAATTTTTTCACATCTAATTTCATATTGATTTAATGAAAATTCTGATAATTCATTTCCTTTTGTATTTCCACTCACAAATAAATTTATTCTAATCAAAAAGCTTATGACTTTTTTATATTCAATGATATGATTATTATCAAGAAAATTCATGTGATCAGATAAATGTAAAAAAAAAAAAAGTTCGCAAAATTTCAATCGATGGAAATGGTCGAAGTTGTCTAAAGTTGAATGCAGAAAAAAGGTTAAAAAATTCTTTTTTAAAACGTCGGTTTGATCTTTTAATCCATCTTCTTCTAATAAATTAGCTAAAAAAAAAAAGAAGAAACTTGAATCTCTTTTATTGTTAAATTTTCGGTTTTTCATGTAAAAAACTTCAATGAAATGAAGGAGGGACCTTTTTTTATTCTTAAAATTTTTGTAAAGATAATAATAATATATTGAGATTGTATAGAAATCGTTAAAATTTTTAAATGATGTTTCCAGGGCAGTCAGGAAATACATCATTGTATCTTTTTTTTCAAAAAGTTTTTCTCTTGAAAAAAAAATAGCTAAATAATGTAATACCGGCTTCATCAAAGATTCAACGTTTAGCGCATGTGGACTTAGAAAATTGTCTGTAATAGTGTAGAATATCGTCGGCGTTTGAGTATTTTTTTCGATGCTTAGAATTTTAGAAAAAAATGATATGATGAATGGCAAGTTTTCCAAATCTTCATTATATACAATCTGCTTACCGATAATTAAAATTTGGGAGAAACGTTCAAAATTTTTCTCAATTTTACTCTGTAGAAGCAGAAATAATATTTCGATTAAAAAATTTTTGGAACTCTCGTTTTTTTCGTTCAGTATATAATTTATTACACATTCTTGATTCGGAGAAACATAGTCTCGTTTTAAGGGTTTCCTAGAATATAAAAAATTTGACAAAAATCTAAGTACAAATTTGTTTAGATAACAACATTCTCCTTTTGAGGTATAACAAGGTTCGTAAAAAGCTGATAATTTTAAACAAATTTTTTCGAAACAAATATTTTTTATATTATACATCATGAGATCTCTCCCAGAATTACCTTTAACGGCGGCCATCCTCTCTAAAGTCGTTAAAACATGTGAATTTGGAATTTGCTTATCACAAAATTGTGAAACAAGAGTCTGGATATGATTTTCAAAAGATCTTATTGGAATTTGAAATCTTAGTATATTAAAAAAATCAGTTATTAATGAAAATTTCTTTTTTTCGACTTGAAGAATTGACATTTTCTCGACATATCTAACTTGTAAACGTAGTATTCTATAGCAAAGTGTTCTAGATACCCCTGTGAGAGAGTTTGAATAATTCAATAAAGCAGAGGATAGGAAATATAATCTATTTTCAAAAAAAGTGTCGGAAGTATCGATTAGAGACTCCTGATTTTTTGCAGTCATTTCTAATAAATAACTTATTTCCACAGGCGAGAATTGATTGAAAATCTTGCTTAAATAGATCAATTTGTCTTGATAAGTAGGTTTTCTCAAAAAAAAACTTATTTTCTTTTTTGTTTCAACTTTATTACCAAAATCGACAAAAAGTAATAGAGAAGAAATGAATTCTGAAATATACTTGTGATAGTCTTTTATTAAAAATCGAAGAAAAGTTTTATTTTTCTTTATTATAAAAATAAAAAAAAATAAAAATTCATTGTAAAAAATTTCATTTGTATACCTTAAAAAGGACATTTTAAAACAATCAAATATCGAGTTCATAAAATGAAATATAATATTAAAAAATTTATTGAATATCTTGATTAGGTGACGAATTGTTCCTGTGTACAAATAAATTTTCGTTTTTTTTGTCATATAAATGTAAAATTTTCTTTGCGAAAGTAAATATAACAATGCGAAGATTCTTTTTTCTAGATTTAAAACACGATTTCTTGATATACAAATGTCATCTAATTTTTCTAATATCTTTAGACACATAATAATCATGTTTGCATTTTTATATAACGTGTTGCTTTTTTCTAGATTTAAAATAGCTTTCATAGTGAAAAGCGTTATCTCATTTACTTCAAAAATAAAAGTTCTAAAGTATCGGGGTTCTATTTTATCTTCTAAGTTGATATCTAATAGATATGAAATCAAAGAAAAAATACTGTTTGTTTTTTTACCAATCATTCTAAAATTAATTTTGTTTTTTAAGATTATTGAGATTTTCTCTAGAACAAGCAATATGATATTACATTGGTCTTTTTCATCATTTAACAGTATGAAAAAAAGTCTTTTAATATGTGAACTATATTTGCATTTGCTACTCATGAAATTTTCAATTAACGAAAACAAAATCTTTTGTTTATTTAAAACAGAGATTCCCGTTAAGCAGTTAGACAAGTAATTTCTGAAAATCAATAAAATAGAAAAGTATTGCTTTTCTTTGTACATCTTGGACGAAATGATATTCAATATCAGCAAAAATGCGCCCGATCTTTTTGAAAATTTTTCAAAAAAATATTCTGAAAACAATCTAGATCTATTATTACTACAAAATGACAATTCGTTATAAAATGATATTATTTTTCCAAGATTAGTATTCATATATAAATTGTGAAAATTTTCAAAATAGAGAAATCGAAGAGTGGTTATTTTTTATGGATTATTTTTACGAAGAAAAAAAGGCGTCGATCGAGTTATCAAATTTACATCAAACGGCTTTTATTCCCGAAAAAATTAGATATTTTAATTCGAAATTGATAAAAATCAAAGCAAATATTTTGATTTTTTATCAAAAAAATATTTCAATTTTTAAAAACAAAGATATTTCGGATAGATGTTTTGAAATTTTCTTAAAAATGATCATTAATAAATCTTCGCAGAAAAATCCAAAAATTTATAAGAATCATAAAATCCCAAATCTCGCTACAAATCTTTCTTCGGCTACATATGCTTGTCAAAACAAGAATTTTAATGAAATTTTTTTTCCGAATAAATATAGAAAAAAGATAAAAAAAATTTTAAAATTTTGTAAAACACCCTTGTGGTTTGGATATTTTTTAAAAAAAATTAAATACCTGAACCCCGTACAAACTCATGTCGTTCCAAGTTTAATTTCTTTTGATGGAAATCTAGTTATATCAGCGCCTACTGGTAGTGGTAAAACTTTACTAGCGATTTTTTCTATTTTAAGAATTATAATGAATTCGATATTTTTCACCGGAAAAAAGAGTGTTTTTATCCTAAAAAAAATAAAAGTAGTTTATATAGCGCCAATGAAAACATTAGTAAGACAAGTGTATAAAAAATTAAAATCTGTTTTTTTATGCATAAATCTTACAATATTGGAAATGACCGGTGATAAATCAGTTAGTTTTAAAGATTTCGTGAATTCAAATATTTGTATAGGAACTCCTGAAAAAATTCACCTCACGAATAAACAAACGAAAAGCGAAGAATATTTAGTTAGAACGAAATTACTGATTATCGACGAAATACATCTTTTAAATGAAAAACGAGGGTCTGTGTTAGAAAATTTTATGATAAATTTCCTATCATATTCAAGTCCAAATACTAATTTAAATAGAATAATCGGTCTTAGCGCGACATTTCCTAATTACATAGATCTTGGTAATTTTATAAAAGCAAGTCTGACCAGAGGTATTTTTTATTTTGATAGAAAATATAGACCATTTGATATTAATTTTAGTATACTCGGATTCGTAAAGCAAAAAAATTATGAAAATAAAAATTCTATTTTGAATAATATCTTATGTGAAAAAATTAAAAAAAAATTTTCTACCGATCCTGATAGTAAAATAATAGTTTTCGTTCAAAGTAGAAGAGATACATATAAAACTGGATTTTCATTAATCGATTATAATTCAGGTTACGATTGTTTTAAAATTAAAAAAAAGCTAACGAAATCGAAGGTAATACATCTGAATAGCTTGATAGATACTTTAGAAATTAAAAAACTTCTACCTTTTGGAATATCGATTCATCATGCAGGATTATCAAGAAAAGAAAAAGTTATCATAGAAACTCTTTTTAAAAAAAATTACATTAGTATTTTAATTTCTACTTCCACCCTAGCATGGGGGGCAAATCTTTATGCAAACACTGTTTTCATAAAAGGCACGAAGATATATAATCCTGAAGTATGTTCATGGATAGAAAAGACTCCTTCGGATATCATTCAAATGTTAGGGAGGGGAGGGCGTGACAGTAATTCGAGAAATTCAGAAGGAATAATAATGACTTCTTTTGATAGTTTAAACTTTTATTCAAAATTATTAAAATACAAAGCTCCTGTAGAAAGTCATATTATTTCTGATTTTCCGGATTTTTTGAATACAAAATTTTCAAAAAATAAAAAAAGCTTTTTAAAAAATTTAATCTTTTGGCTGTTTAGAAGTTTTTTTTATATAAGATTAAAACGAATTGTTTTTAGAAAATTTAATGATATGCAAATTGGCCTAAGGAAAATGTTTCTAAAAAAAATATTTTTTTTATCTATTAATCAATCTATAAACGAATTGATTTCAATTGGATTCGTTAAAATTAATTTACAAACCAAAGAAATCAGAACTACCTATCTTGGAAGGATAGCCGCAAAATTTACGATTTCATACGAAACTATACTTACACTTTTATCGAAAATAGATTCAAGCTCTTCTATAGATCATATCATGTCTATTTTTTCACATAGTATCGAACTAAAGTATTTAACGACTAAATCTATCGAAAAAACTGAACTAGAAAGTTTAGAAAACAAAATATCTACTCCAATAGTCGAAGAAATCAATACAACTTGTTACAAAATAAAAGTTTTATTACAAGCGTACATCGGCAATTTAAGAATAAAAAATCTTTCACTGTCTGCAGATTCATTATTTATAGGAAAGTTTGGTATAAGATTTTTTAGAGCTTTATTCGAAATATCAATTCTCAAACGCTGGGCAAAATCTACAAACATTGTATTGCAATTTTATTTATCGATAAAAAATCGCTTTTGGTCAAATAAACCCTTTTTAAACAAATCTTTCAAAATCACAGTGAAAAAAAAATTTTTAGAGATTATCAAAAGATCGATATCTAAACCGGTTTCTAGAACTAGATTTGAAAAAGTAGAAGAAACGTTAAAATTTTATAAAAAATATCCATTTATAAATAATCTGCCTATCGAGTCAAATTTATCAAATGTAACTTTTTCTGTTTATCCGATAACAAGTCGCGTTATGAAAATAAATTTTTTTTTGGATACAAATGTTCCGAAAAAAAATATGAATATCAAAAGTAAAATGGGTTGCTGGGTTTTTATAGAAGATATTTTTTCTGACATGTTAATTTCCATAAAGTATTTCAGCTTGAATAATGTCATTGGAAAAAAAAAAATCATTTTCAGTCAACTTATAGCGCTTGGAGAATCTCCGATGAGCCCTTATTACTTTCTTAGAGTAAACTTTACAGGATTTAATTCGCCAGATTTAGAGTTAAAAATTGATCTTACTAGAATAAAATTACCTAATACTATATATAAAGAAACTTGGGCTACATATTACCCGGATTTTAACGCGTCTCGTTATTTTTCTGGATTTAAATACAGTAGTTTAATATGCCAATACTTCAATACTAATCTAAGAAGATTAAAAGGAAAGATTCAACAATTCTTTTTATTTTATCCAAAATCCTCTAAAAATAATATCCTAGTTTCAAAAGAGAGATTGGTCAGAAATTTTTTTAGTGAGATGATATTACTATCTAACATTATAAACCGAACCAATATCCATTATTTCAATTTTATTTTGGAAAAAAAATTTATCACTTCCAAATTAAAAAGTTTAAAAAAAACTTGCCTAGGCTACCTTTGCGTTCCGATTAGAAATAATATTTACCGCGCGTCTATTTATTTAGATAAAAAAGAAAAAAGAAAATGCCTGGATCTTATTAGTTATGTAGATTTGCTGAAATGTAACAAACTTATCGATGAAAATAGGCATGTAAAAAGTTTTTTTTTTTTAGAACCATGTTCTTTACCAGAAAAAAAAATCTTAAAAATTGATCTCGAATTTTTTTTGGAAAATTTTTTTAAAATAAAAAAATTTTCTATAGTATCACCCCCAATTTTAAATTACCTAGACTTATGCAAACGCACTAAAATAAAAATACTTTCTGGTATCAAATTGAATGAAAGTCAACGTCAATCAAATCGTGTCAAGAAAATATATAGAGAAAGACAAAACTTTCTATTCATCGGTTACGGATTCGATCTTGAAAAAAAAAATATTTATAGATACGTTTTAGAATTGTTAATAAAAAATTTGAAAATAAAAATTTTTTCAAAAGAACATTACTTATTTTTTTTTTATAGAACTATTTTTAAAAATAATTTTTTGAATAAAATTCTTTTTTTATTCGACATCAGTATCGTGGACAACCGGTTGTTCATTGACAAAAAAAGTTTAACCGTCGAACTTCAAGCAAAAAAAATTTTCCACAATCTATTATCCGATATTTTATTTTATTCGTTTACCAGTATAGTAAAATTTAAAAATAAAATCGTCATTTTCAACGAATATTTGTCTTTTCAGGCTATTCGAGAGATATATGATATTTTAAATAACAATATAGTTCATCGTTTTAAATTTTTAAAATATTATACTGGTTTGATTGTTTCAGAGATATCTTCATTTTCTGATAATAGTTACGCGGAATCAAATTGGATTTACTTTAGAAAATATTTTATAAACCTAAAAATTTTATTTCATAAACAGATATCCCCTTTAATGATAAAAAATTCAATCATATCTTCATTATTTTGGAGAAGATTGCATAGAAACCCTAACTTTTATTTTCCATTGTACCTTGATTTAAAAGATTACAAAATCAAGCAATGGATTATAAAGATGTTTAAAATGTTATTGAATAAACAGCTTATTAAAAAAATTTCAAATTTTTTTCTACTGAAAAAGGTATAAATTTAAATTTTTTGAAAATATTTTTATTTATTAAAAAAAAGACATTATTATCTATTAATAAGAATATTTTATAAATTTTATCAATTATTCTTAGGAAATTTTTTTTTTTAACTGAAAAATTAGGATGCTGGAGAAAAAATTTTATAAAAATTAAAACGACGAGTTGGCTCTGATGAATTAAATAATTTAATAAAAATTTTACAATTTAAATTTAAAACTAATATTTTACGATTGGAAGTAAATTTTTTTATTTTATTTTTTTTTTTAATTTCAATCTATCTTCTTTAGAAATGAATTTTGAATAATTTCTTAAAAAAGAAAAAAAGCATTTTTGAAAATATATAGTTTTGTTAAAATTTTTAGAATATATGAAAAAATCAACTAACATATCAATCATGCGAATTGGCAACAAAAAGTTTTTATTCAAAATACTATTCAAAAGGATGAGTTTTTCATTTGTAAAATTTTGTCTTAAAAACATAGATAAAAAAGTCGATACGATTTCACGCGGAACAGATATCTTTGAAATTAATATACTGAATAAAATAGCTTCTCTGGTTGTAAAATTTAAACTTTCTGCTGTAGGTAAAATGATCAATGAAAAGAAAATCTTCGGAATTTTTGAAATCATCTTCAAGGTCATAAAGATATGGACAGACACTTTTTTATTTTTTTGAAAAATATTTTCTTGCAATCTAGGAATAAATACCATTGTCAAAAACCTTTCTAGCTGTAATGGTCTTAGATTTTTTAAGAATAATTTTGTAACCGCGTACAAGGCATGGGGGGACCAGGTGTCTGGCCGAGTAAACCAGAGTATTTCCTCGAAGTTTTTTAAAACTGAGATTATTTTTATTGATCTTGGAATTTTACCACTTCTATATATTTTAAGCATAGAACCAGTTCTTTTTAGTAATCTTACCATTTTACTCTTTAAAACATCTTTCTGGTTGAGATTTTCTAGAATATCATGACGGTTATTCGACATTAATTAAAAAACGAGGTTTCTTATTTAAAATTTTTTTTGGCATGACCCTGTTTTATTTGGACACGATTTGGATTAGCGATTCCAAGAGGAAATGCGGCTTATTGATTTTAAACGAAGAAAAACTAATATGGAAACAAATAAAAAAAATTAGATTTATTGAAATTGACAAAAATTTTATACATAAATTTACTATAAATGATGACAATGTTTATTGTCTTGTTTGTATGATAAAACCCAATTTCTTTCTACATATCAATGGTATTATAAAAGAAAGTTATTTTTTACTAAATTTTATTTGTAAAAAAATACTGGGAAAGATGGTTTTTTTGAAAAAATGTTTGGTTGACTTATCCCCTAGAAAACTTTTTTTTGTCGTACCAAAAATAATTGACAACGAACTGAAAAATATTAAGATGTCAACCCAAGTTTTTTTTGCTAGAGAAAATGGTTATTTGTTTCAAAAGGCATCTAAAACTAAAGGCGATTCTTTTTTTTTAAATCATTTAAAGAAGGATATCTACATTTATTCGATAAATATTTTATTCCAAAAAAATAAAAAAAGTTTTGATAACTTTTTTTCAAAGAATAATGGAAATTTATTAAATTCAATCATAGTTTTTCGTGAAAAATTTTTGATAAAAAATTTATTTTTTAATTTTACTGAAAAAAAACCAATATTCTTTCGTTTGAATTGTGATTTGTTTGATATCAAATTCAAAAGTCAAGAAATTATAAAAATCCGCCTAAATTCAAATTTTTTGAATAGCGATAAGCTGATATGCATTATTTTTAAAACAAATTTTCATGCCGTTAGTAAAATCACCAATGTCCTTGAAATTCTAGATAGGTTTAATTGTTATCTAATCTCGAATGTAATTGATCAAAAATTTTATCCTAAAAATAACGCATTTTATTCAACGCGTTATAATTGGGTTAAAATATTAATATATTTACACCAGTATGTGTCAATTCCAATATCTTTTAAAAATGTGTTCGTTGTATGAAGTTTTTGTATTATTATGATCAAAACCTGTTATTCGGTTACAAGCTAATTTCCCTTGAGTAATCAATTTGAGGAAATTGTCACTGACAATGCTCTGATATACAAGAAATACAGTCTCCTTTAATCAAAATTCTTCCCAAATTATATCGTTTTCCATTTTTATCTATCTCTATAGCTTGGTCGATTACCAAATTCATAAATTCATCAAACCCTATAACAAATCCTGTTATATAATCCAAGCCGTTACCTTGAAAATAGACTGAAATTAAATTACTGTTTTGCAAAAGTCTGAATAAAAAATTCTTGTAAATTGATAAAAAAAAAATAATCCAATCGTATTAGAAAAAGATACTTACTATCGGTTGAGTCGGCATTTGATATATTTTTTGAAATTTTACTTGCTAATACCAATTTCAATTCTCTGAAGGTGGTGTGAATTTAAGATGAGATGTGAAAAGTGCGGAAATAAAGAGGTCGAGTTCGACTTTTCAATAGGGACTATAGTTTGTAGATTCTGTGGTCATTTAATCGAAGAAAACTTGGCTAATTCTGAAATAAATTTTCATCCAGAAAGATTTAATAGATCTAAAATCAAAGGGCATCTCATGAAAAACATGTCAAATGAAAAAAAAACAAGAGAGAGAGAAATCTGTGATACAATGTATTCTATCATAAAAAGAAAAATAAATCAATTAGGAAATTCTCTTAAGCTTCAGACCTATCACAATGAATCCGCGTTTAAATTATTCGTATTCGCTAATCAAAAAGGAATTGTTAACAATCGAAAACTTAATATCATAACGATATCTTGTCTATATACTATCTGCAGAAAGGAAAAGACTCCGCATTTATTGATTGATTTTTCAGATATTACACAAACTAGATCAAATAAAATTGGCATAGAGTTTTTAAAGTTTACGAAGTTATTGAATTTCTCGTTGCCTATAACAGACCCGTCTCTTTTTATACACAGATTTGCAACCAAAATGAGATTAGGTTCCAAAAAAAATTCTGTCGCAATGTCGGCGCTAAGACTATTGGCAAGGATGAAAAGAGATTGGATAAATACTGGCCGAAGGCCGACTGGTCTATGCGGCGCGGCATTAATGATCGCCTCGAAGATGCATGGATTTAAAAAATCCCATAAAGAAATAAGTAAATTAGTTAGAATAGGAAGCGTTTCATTAAAAAATAGATTAAGAGAAATTGATAATACATCGATCTCTGTACTTACCAAGAAGGAACTTGATATAGGAGGCGGGGATAATGGAAATAAAGATTCTTTGACTGATTATAACTTCAATCGAAAATTTATGCCTCCTTCTAAACAAATGAAATCAAATCAGAATAAATATTTCTATGAATTGAAAAAAAATAAATCCAGAATTAAATTTAAAAATAGAACTGAAAAAAAAACTACTCGCATGGCAAAGAATAGAGCTGAAAATCATGAGATTAAACAAAATGGTAAAAAAAAAATCGATAATTATATAAACGATCATTTTGAAGCTAGTGTAAAAAATCACATCTGGTCAGAGTTGAATTCGGAATATTTTTTTTCTCAATCTATTACTTCTAGAAGTCAAAAAGAAAGACCATTTTTTTACTCAAATATTAACAAATGATCATTATTCTATCAGAATATGCTCATTAAACTTATTTTGTTTTTTACACTTCAAAAAAAATACCCCGATTCATCTTCCTTTTTTAACTGAATCAAGTAAATTGCTTCTATAAAATCTTGCTGAAATATAAATTTTCTGAAGGATCTTATGGCATTCATTCCTGCCTCTATACAAACCGCTTTTAACTGAGCGCCATTGAAACCATTTGTAAGTTCAGCAATTTTATCTAAAATTACATTCATTGAAATATTCAATTTTCTTGTATGTATGTTTAGAATTTGTTTTCTAGAATTTTTGTCGGGATATGGAAATTTAATTTTTCTATCTATTCTCCCAGAACGTAGTAATGCCGGATCTAAAATGTCTATTCTATTCGTCGCTGATATTATTTTTACGTTACTGATAGAAGAAAAGCCGTCTAGCTGATTTAACAATTCTAGCATTGTTCTCTGAACTTCCCTATCGCCATTGGTTTCGGATCCAAATCTTTTTGTTCCTATGGCATCAATTTCATCGATGAATATTATACTTGGTTCTTTTTCTTTGGCTAATCTAAATGCTTCTCGTATTAAATTAGCGCCTTCTCCTATGAACATCTGTATAAGCTGAGGTCCTGCTAGTTTTAAGAAAGTTGCTTTTGTTTGAGCAGCGCATGCTCTTGCCAATAAAGTCTTCCCTGTACCGGGTGGTCCGTATAAAATCACTCCTTTTGGCGGCATTATACCTAGTCTGTGGAATATATGAGGTTGTGTTATCGGAAGCATTATCGCTTCTATAAGTTCTTTGATCTGAAGATCTAGACCACCGATATCTTGATATGATTGATCCGGTTTCTCTTCAATTTCCATAGTTTTTACTCTAAAATCATATTCACTCGGTAATTTCCGTATGATAAAATAGTTATCTCTATTAACTGCTACTAAATTATTGAATCCGTCTTTGGCATTTTTATACAATTCAGTGTCATTTACAAAAATGTTTAATCTATTGCTTGTTTTTAAAATCAAACTTATACGATTTTTATTTTTCCCATTTTTAAAAATCTCAGATATAGTCGCAACGAGATGAGGTAAATTGGAATTGGAAGCTATCCTTTCTTCATTTTCTTTTATTACTTCTTTTACAAATCTATTTTCATGAATTAATCTGCTGTTTTCTATTTTTAATTTTTTAATTCTATTTTCAATTTTGAAACTCGAGGATATGATTTTTTTTTTTCTTTCCAAAAGATTAGGCATTTAATATTGAAAAACAGAATCGATTTATAATAATTTTATTAAATTTAAATATTTAAAATTTTTTTATAATAGGAATGACAGCGAATAACTTAGTTATGTTAGAATATAGAAGAATTTTAAATACTTATTTACAAAAATCAAAAATAATGGTCATAATATCGATTAACCATATCTTAAATTTTTTTTTTGTACCAAATTCTAGAAATTTTGGGGTAATTCCGATTGAAAGTTATGGAAAACGTGTTCATGAATATTACACGCAATTTAAAGGACTCGAGTTTATGTCATGGAGTATGGATAAAAAAAAAATATTAAATACAACCACATATAACTTCATGGAAAATCCGGCAAGATGTTATTGTTTAAAAAAATTTAGACTAAAGAAAAGAAAGAAAGTTTCAATTGAAGCCGATTGTAAATTTCTCGATTGTTTTTATATGTTCCAGAGTGGAAAAAATTTAAAAATTCTAATTCTTTTAGGTAATGATAATTTATATTGCACAACGATATTACCAAATATGATTAATAAAGAGATAAACAAGATTATTCGGAATAAGTTTTTACTTAGAAAAGGGTTATGTAAGTTTGAAAAATTTTTTTCTTTTATTTCAAAGTTAAAAAAAAACTTCGATAGAGAAAAAATTTTATTCATTTTTATAAAATTGATTCTAAGAATTTTTAATTGAAAAAACCCTCCATTGTAACAAGGCATCGACGAGACTTGAACTCATGACCTTTGCATTACTAGTGCAATGCTCTACCACTAAGCTACGACGCCAATAACATGTTGAAACAGGGTCTTAAACTAGACTAGGATTCTACAAAACCCCCGTCTAAAATCAAACTACTTTTTTTATAGGTTAAAATAAGAAAAAAAAAAAAAAAAAAAAAAAAAAA